>Ga0187851_10000762_pt1 | contig 32081 bp, 21 predicted proteins | sample June2016WEW_6_10_FD_132997 | JGI IMG/M metagenome (GOLD analysis project Ga0187851, IMG submission 132997) | Peatland microbial communities from SPRUCE experiment site at the Marcell Experimental Forest, Minnesota, USA - June2016WEW_6_10 | ecosystem: Environmental > Terrestrial > Soil >...
AGGTCACGCTCTCGCAGTTCAAGGGCAAGTGGGTCGTCCTCTATTTCTACCCCAAGGACATGACCTCGGGCTGCACCATCGAGGCCCACAACTTCCAGCGCGACCTGCCCAAGTACGACGCGCTCAACGCCGTCGTCCTCGGCGTCTCGCTCGACACCGTCGAGAGCCACAAAACCTTCTGCTCCAAAGACTCCCTCACCTTCAAACTCCTCGCCGACCCCGACCACAAGGTCATCGACGCATACGGCGTGCCCCTCTCCGGCGTGGGGCCCCTCAAATTCGCCCACCGCGACACTTACCTCATCTCGCCCGCGGGCAAGATCGTCAAGTTCTGGTCCGGCGTCAACCCCAACACCCACAGCGACGATGTCCTCGCCGCCATCGCCGGCCTGAATGGAGATGAGAAGGTAGAACCAAGATGATGGTGCTGTAAGCAGACGCAAAAAGGCCCGGACCTCTCGAGAGGAGTCCGGGCCCTTTTGCTTGCCTGGTTAGACGTGCTGGTTAACTACTTCTTTTTTGCAACCTTCTTTGCGGCCTTCTTGACGGCCTTCTTCGCGACTGGCTTCTTAACGGCCTTCTTTACAACCTTTTTCGCTGCTTTCTTAGTTGCCAAGGTAGTACCTCTCGTTGTTGGTTTTTTGTTTCTTGAAGTGCCCTTGTTGCCGGCCACTTTTTTCAAAGCGGCCTTACCGCCGCGCGGAGCACTCACTTTCTTCGCGGCAGATTTCAATGTCGTCTTCTTTGCGACCTTCTTGGAGGCCTGCTTCTTCGCCACAACCTTCTTGGCCGGGGCCTTCCTCGCAGCAGCCTTCTTCTTCGCAACCACCTTCTTCTTCGCCGGCGCTTTCTTCGCAACTACTTTCTTCTTCGCAACCGCCTTCTTCACCACAGCCTTCTTCGCCGGCGCTGACTTCTTGGCCGTCTTTGCGACGACGCTGGCGGCCGCCGTTACTTCGCTCTTCACAGCAGGCTTCGAAGCCGGGATCGCAGCAGCAGGGCTCGCAACCGGCGATAGAGGCATCCCTTTGGAGACTGCCTCTTCGTCATGCGGCTCAGGTTCCGACAGAACGTCGGCGATCTTCTCCAGTATTTCGAGAGCTTCGACGTCCTCCAGCGGCAGGTTCACAACCACCTCTTCCTCTTCCTCGTCATCGTCGAAGAGATCGTCGTTTTCGTATTCATCCCCGCCGGCTTCGTCGTCGCCGTAGTCCGCAGCCGCATAGATCCTGATCTTCTCATCCGGTCCGTCGAATCCATCATGCTCATTGAACTTCATCGTCGCACCCTCGCGCTGAAATCAATATCCCGATTACCGAACTCGCAACGCATCCCCGAACTGCATCTTCAACCGCAATGACGCTGCAACAAAAAATGCAATTGCGTCATGCCTCGGATTCTAGCAACAGAATGCGTCAGTGCGCCAGCAATTGCAAGCAATCTTTTCATCGAGGTAGCGAATACAGCAGCCTTCTGTTTTTATTTGGATGCACCGTGCTTCTTCGCCGCAACAGTTTTTTTCTTTTCTGCGCTCTGCGAAGATCTCTTCGCGGTGGAGTTCGCAGCGCTCACTGCACTCTTTGCGTCCGCGCTTGCTTTACCCGTTGCGCTGACTTTTCCCTTTGCACTGGCTTCTCCGTGTGCGCTGGACCCTGTCTTCGTGCTGGCTTCCGCATGTGTTCTGGCTTTTCCGTGTGCCCCCTTCGCCCGCACATGGGAAGCCGGAGCCAGGCGGACCGGCTCGGCGACAGCAAGTGTGCGATGAGGCTTGATCCTGCTGGACGAAAGATGGTTCCAGCGCCGCAGGTCTTCCACCGACACGTTGAACCGGTCCGCCACCGTTACCAGCGTATCGCCCGCGCGCGTCGTGTATGTGGAGTGCAGCGGATGCTGCGTCGCCACAATATTCACCACCGGAACAACCAGTTCTTCTCCCGCGTCGATCAGCGCGTTTGCATCCAGGCCATTCACAGCGGCAATCTCAGAGGCCCGGCCATGAAGGCTGCTCGCGATGCTGTCCAGCGAATCGCCGGCGCGCACAACGTGAAAGCGCCAACTGTTGCGCTTGTCCTCAGGAATCTTTTCGATGCGCTTCTGATAGACCTCCAGCATTCCCACGGGAAGATGCAGGTCGAATCCCATCTCGCTCGGCGTGTTCATGCGCAGAAGACTTGGGTTCAGCGCAACGATCTCCGGCAATGAGGCGCCGGTCACATCCGCCACAAGCCGCAGATCGACCGCGTAGTCCACCGTCACCGTGTCCGAGACAACCGGCGCGTCCGGCACCATGTCCTCCAGCCCATACTGCTGCGGGTTCTTCGCCACGATGATCGCCGCGATGATGCCGGGCACATAGTTCTTCGTTGCCTGCGGCAGCACGTTGCGCCGGTACAGCTCCCAGAAATCCGCATAGCCTGTCCGCATCACTGCGCGTTGCACGTTGCCCGGGCCCCAGTTGTACGCAGCCATCGCCAGGTACCAGTCGCCAAACTGGTTGTAGAGCATCTTCATGTACTTCGCATACGCAATCGACGATTTCTCCGGATCGAACCGCTCATCGTAGTAGCCATTGCGCGTCAAACCGTACACGCCTTGAAACGGCATGAACTGCCACATGCCACCGGCGCCGGACTGCGCATTCACTACCCGCGGTTGAAAGCCCGACTCCGCCACCGCCAGATAGATCAGGTCCTGCGGAACCCCCTCATCGCGCAGGTCCTTCGAGATCATCTCCTTGTATTTGCCCGCGCGTTCCAGCGAACGCAGAAGACTGGCGTGGCCGGCCTTCGAGTTCGAGAAGTAGTTGATGAACCCCGCCACATAGTCGTTCACCACCAGAGGAAAGTCCGACTGCGTCGTCTTCAGCTCCTCCTCCACCTTCGCCGTAAGCGCCGCATTGGCCGGGAACGTCACCTCGTCGGCGGCATCCAGCGGCGCGGCTTCAATCGGCGCGCTGAAGCCCGTGCCCTGTTTCAGCGCGGACATCTCAAGCGCATTGATCGCGTTCAGCAGATGGTCGAACTCGTCCGAAAGTTGCGGATCGTTCTTCACGTCCATTCCACTGGTCAGCATCCGGTCGACCGCCATATCGAAGTCGGCCCGCGCGGCCTCCAGCCTCCCGCCGCGGTAGTTCGCAACGCCGCTGCTATACGCCCCTTCAACCTGTTGCAGGAGCTGCTGCGCCTTCTGAGCCTTTGCAGCCAGGTCGTTGGTCTGCGCCCGCGTCAGCGCTGGAACAGCCGCGGCCACCGGCGCCGGCGCAGCAATCGCCGGTGCGGTTGCGTTCGCCGCAATCCCGCCGGGCTTGCCTGTCTGCCGCTGCGGACAGCCCGCCAGCAGCATCAGTGGCACACACGCACTCGCCACTGCCCACCGCCGCACGCCGCTCACCATCCGAACCCGCTCGTCGTATCGATCAAGAATCTTGTCCCGCTCCTTCGTCCGCAACCACAGGCTCAGTCGCAACCGCATCCCCATTGCAAACGCAGTGCTCATTGTATGACGTTTGCGGATCGCTTCGGTACACCGTCCACATCGTATCGATTCACGGCTACGCGTCTCATCCATTCGCAATCGCCGCGCGTTCGCATGAGTTGCGTGATGCCTGCACACCCGCTGCGCAGTGATAGCATCGAAGGTTGAGGCAGTTCGCACCCCGCATGGACCCGAACCACATCCGCAACTTCGCCATCATCGCGCACATCGACCACGGAAAGTCCACGCTCTCCGACCGGCTGCTCGAACTCACCGGCAGCTTGACCGCGCGCGAGATGCAGGCCCAGGTGCTCGACGCCATGGACCTCGAGCGCGAACGCGGCATCACCATCAAGGCCCACACCGTGCGCATGATGTACCAGGCGCACAACGGCGAGACCTATCAGCTCAACCTCATAGACACACCCGGCCACGTCGACTTCAGCTACGAGGTCTCCCGCTCGCTTGCGTCGTGTGAGGGCGCACTCCTCGTCGTCGACGCATCGCAGGGAGTCGAGGCGCAGACCCTCGCCAATGCCTACCTCGCCATCAACCACGGCCTCGAAATTATTCCCATCATCAACAAGATCGATCTGCCCAGCGCCGACATCGACCGCACCAAGGAGATGATCGAAAAAGCCGTCGGCCTTCCCGCCGATGATGCGCTTGCCGTCTCCGCCAAGACCGGCCTCGGCGTCGCAGAGATTCTCGAAGCCGTTGTCCATCGCCTGCCGCCGCCCAAGGGTGACGCCGATGCGCCGCTGCAAGCCCTCATCTTCGACTCATGGTTCGATCCCTACCGCGGCGTCATCGTTCTCGCCCGCATCATCAACGGACGCCTGCGTCAGGGTATGAAGATCAAGATCATGTCCAACGGCAAGCAGTTCGACGTCGAGAGCATGGGCGTCATGACGCCCAAGCCCGTCCCGCTCGCCGAACTCTCCGCCGGCGAGGTCGGCTTCTTCGTCGCGACAATTAAAAACGTGGCCGACACCAAGGTCGGCGATACCATCACCGAGGTCGCCCGTCCCTGCGCCGAAGCCCTTCCTGGATTCGAAGACATCAAGAGTATGGTCTTCGCCGGCCTCTACACAGTCGACACGCACGAGCACGGAATGCTGCGGGACGCCCTCGAAAAGCTTCGCCTCAACGATGCCAGCTTCTCCTTCGAGCCGGAGTCCTCCGTCGCTCTCGGCTTCGGCTTCCGCTGCGGGTTCCTTGGCCTGCTACATCTCGAAATCATCCAAGAACGCCTCGAGCGCGAGTACGATCTCGACCTCATCATCACCGCCCCCGGCGTCCGCTATCAGATCACCCTCACCGACGGCAAGGTCGTCGAGGTGGACAATCCATCGCGCTGGCCAGACACCACCGAGATCGTCTCCATCGCAGAGCCCGTCATCACCGCCCGCATCCTCACCAACGAGGAGTACGTCGGCGGAATCCTCAAGCTGGTCGAAGAGAAGCGCGGCCGCCAAAAAAATCTCGAGTACGTCACCTCCACCCGCGTCATGATCACTTACGAACTTCCTCTCAACGAGATCGTCCTCGACTTCTACGACCGCCTCAAGACCGTCTCCCGCGGATACGCCTCGCTCGACTACGCTCTCTCCGGCACCTGGATCTCGCCCATGGTCAAGCTCGACATCCTCATCGGCGGCGATCCGGTCGACGCGCTCTCCATCATCGTCCACCGCGACTTCGCCTACGATCGCGGCCGCGCCCTCGTCTCCAAGATGCGCCAGCTCATCCCGCGCCAGATGTTCGAGGTCGCCATCCAGGCCGCCATCGGCGTCAAAGTCATCGCGAGAGAGACCGTCACCGCCCTGCGCAAGAACGTCATCGCCAAGTGCTACGGCGGCGACATCAGCCGCAAGCGCAAGCTCCTCGAAAAGCAGAAGGAGGGCAAGAAGCGCATGAAGCGAATCGGCAAGGTCGACATCCCACAGGAAGCCTTCCTCGCCGTCCTCAAGGTCGGCGAAGAGTAGCGGACTCCCATCGGCAACCAGGTAGGGACGCATCCCGGCCCTTCTCGTCTCTGTGGATCGCTGTTTATTTGCAAACCTTGGACCACTATTGGGATTTTTTCAGACGACTACTTCAAGCGGATGAAAACATGTGGCTTGAAGCAGCAAGTGGAGCGTATACCACCGTTCGCTACAGTCCTTTGCCCGGTTCATGAATTTCCCGCGCTGCATTATCCACATTTTTTCCACAGCAGAATCCACGCAGATGCAGAATCCCTCGTGCAGCAACACAAAAGGGAGGCCTTCAAGGCCTCCCTTTTGACTGAATCGCGTACTGCCGTGCTATTTGGCTGTGGGCTTTGCTGCAGGCGTTGTACGCGGCGTTGTAGTGGCCGCGGGCTTTGCGCGAGTAGCCCCTGCTGGAGCTGCGGGTGGCAGCGGCGCAATCTTGGACGCGGCGTTGTACGCGTCAATGACGGCCACCGTAATATCTGCATTCGGCTGCGCCGCGGCCCACATCACAGGGCTCGACTGGTCGCCGACGTTGAGCAGCAGCGTGTAGCCGTTATCGCTCACGTACTTCCTCATCACCACATCGACCTTCGCGGCCACCTTCCCCAGCGCCTCCTGGATGTCGGCCTGCGAAGAGTTCTGGAAGTCCTCGGAGTCGCGTTGATACTGTTTGTCCTTGGTGTCGATGTTCTTCGACCGCGAGGCGCGTTCCTCGTCCGACAGCGTGGCTGGCGCGGCCTGCAACTGCCTCTTCAGCGAATCAATCTCGGCGGCCAGCTTATCCAGATTGGTCTTCTGCGGTTCGTACTTCTTCCGCAGATCTTCCACCGCGCGCTGGCCTTCGTTGGTCGCGTAGACGGCCTGCTCGAAGGCGATGATCGCGATCCGCGAGGGAAACGCCGACGGAGGAACCAGGACGGGGGCTTGCTGCGCTGATGCTGCGGTAGACGCGGCGGGCGCGGAAGCCGGGGCCGGTGCGGAACTGGCGGCGGGTGCGGCGGGTTGAGGCTCGGCAGGCGCAGCCTGTGCAATCGCGGCCACTGGAAGAAGTCCCGCGACCAGCGCGGTGAGAAGAGCAAACTTGAATTTCATGCGGTGTAAAGCTCCTTGGAAGTTTTCCTGGTCCATCTGCCGCCGGAGATGCTCTCATGCACCCTCCCGGTCAGTTGCCCTGCATCCACCCATCTGATCGCCGGGTGTGCCCAATCGAGTAGGGCACTCACCGCGCTTTACCACCTTGATCTCCATTAACCAGCTTCAGTCGTATGAGGATTGGCGGGAGCGAGAAGGGCTGCCAGAACACCATTCATTATATTGCCCGTCTCGCACATGGGTCAAACCTCCATCCCGAAATATGGAGTTCATCGAATTAACTCTCTTGTTTTTGGGGAACGACTCCACACAAGTGAACGCATTAAGTGTGAATTCCCGCCAAGTTGACAAGGGTACCTTTGGCATTCCAATTGCTTGTCTATCAATCAAAGTCAGGCCCGTAAGAGATGCACCCACCGTAGGTGCAATCCCGGGTTTCAGATTTTTCTTCCGCAAGGAAGACTTTTCAGGAGGCCTTTGACAGGCCATTGTGCAAGAGCCGCTCCCTCCCCAGGAAGCGGCTCTTGCACTTAAACACGCGGATCGGGACAGGCTCAAGAGCGGGCAACTCGATCGGCCGAGAATCCCATGCAAATGTTTCGCTTGCTACGGTTTGGCATTGAGCGTATGATCACAATTGACTTGTGAACTGGATGTGGGTGCCGACTGCTGCGGGATCGCTGGTTCTTCCGATGGCGGCAAGATACACAGATATACGCGGATCCCAACGCATTTCATGGAACCGGCAAATTCCACTGGATCGGATGCGCCGGGGGGATTGAACCCCGACTAAGCCGCCCGATCATAGATGAGTTGCAATTAGGGGCAAGGGTGAGGGGTTTGCCATCGTTGGCGATCACACTTTGGCAATTTCAGGTGGCTTTTGGCAATTCCCGGTTGCTGTTTGCAACCCTAAGCTTTTGAAAATACCCGGTGGCTTGTGCAGAGCAGGTGGCTTTGCCAATCCCGGTGGCGCACAGCGGCAGTTTGCATTCGCAGGGATTTAGCTGCTCGCGGCTGATTGATGCAGGTAACACGTAGTTCGAGTACAACTTGAGACCGTTTCCACAAACGCTGCAATCCCGGTTTGCTTCCGCCTCTGCGTTCTCCGCGGAGTGCGAACAGCCATGCACGCGTAGGGAAGAAACGCGAATCGCCAACCCGCAATAGGAAGTGGAAACATGAGTTCAGAGCAGAATGCACCCGAGGTGCAGATGTACCAGGGTCCGCCGTCACCGCCCGCCCAGATGGATGGCCAGATGGATCAAAACCGCACCCCCCAGATGGATCAAAACGGCCCGGCGCAGGCGGATGCGCACAGCATCCAGCACGGCATGGGGCAGTCCAAGAGCAGCCGCCGCCGCCGCCGCAAGCGCAAGAACAAGTCGCCGGACGCCCTCCAGCAGGGTGCCCAATTCGCCGGCCAGAACACCCCTGGCCAGTTTGTTGGAGACCTGCAGGCAGGCGAGCAGATCCTGGCCTCCGGTGGCCAACCGCAGAACTTCCAGGCAGGCGAACCGCAGCAACAGTCCGGCGCGGGCCCATCCACCAAACGATGGAAGAAGAAGTTTCGCGACCGTGATCGTCCGCGCACCCAGGACAACCTCGGCAACCAGGCCAACCCGGGTCTCGGTAATGGCGCGGGCTACCGCGACGCCAACAGCCATCAGCCCGGAAACGGCGGCAGCTTCAAGCGCAAGGGCAAGCAGCAGCGCGGCCCGCGCAGCTTCGTCGGCCCCATGGACCACAGCTATCGCGCGGTCAACGGAAACTTCGCCGACGCGCCGCCTTCCACCATCGAAGCCCAGGGCAACTACCATGGCAGGGGTGGCGGCGCACGCAGCTATGTCAGCGACTCCCAGCCCATCGACTACTCCATCGGCCGCCCCATCCCCATCCCGGACGACGCCCCCACCAAGATCTACTTCTTCATCGAAGACCTCTTCTTCAACGCCAAAATCACAGAGACCGCGCGCAAGTTGGGCGTCAAGGTCGCCTTCATCAAGAACGAAAAAGACGCCATCGCAGAACTGACAGAAAGCGAGGAAGCAGACCGCCCTGGCCTCATCGTCTTCGACCTCAACAACGCCAGCGCCAAGCCAATGACGCTGATCCCCAAGCTCAAGGCAAAACTGAAGAAGAGCACCTCGATCGTCGGCTTCCTCTCCCATCTGCAGAACGAGCTGCGAGCCAAGGCAATCGAGGTGGGATGCGACACCGTCATGCCCCGCTCCGCCTTCTCCCAGAACCTCCCCAACCTCCTCCGCCGCTACGGCCTCCAGGAAGACGAAGAAGACAACTTCAACCAGTAAAAACAGTTGTGAGCTGTGAGTTTTCAGCTGTGAATAAAATCAACAGCGGCCTGCCCCACGCAGGCCGCTTTCATTTTGCCGCCACCGCCGCATGAACCGCCAGCAGTTGCTCCAGCAGCCCCTTCAACTTATCCAGCCGCAGCGCATTCGCCCCGTCCGACTTCGCCTGCGCCGGGTCCTCATGCACCTCCAGGAAGACCCCATCCACTCCCGCCGCCACCGCCGCCCGCGCCAGCACCGCGATGAACTCCGGCTGCCCGCCGCTCACGCCATTGGCCGCCGAAGGAGTCTGCACCGAGTGCGTCGCGTCGAAGACCACCGGCGCAAACCGCCGCATGATCGGAAGTGAGCGCATGTCCACCACCAGGTTGTTGTAGCCGAAGCTGGCTCCGCGCTCGGTCAGCATCACCCGCGCCGCCTTGCCCGGAAGCACCGAATCGCGCACCTTCAGCACCGCGTGCTGCATGTCCAGCGGCGCCACAAACTGCCCCTTCTTCACGTTGATCGCACGTCCCGTATGCGCCGCCGCTATCAGCAGGTCGGTCTGCCGGCACAGAAACGCCGGAATCTGCAGCACCGCCTCCACGTCGCCCAGCGCCTTCGAAAGCCGCAGGCAGTCCTCCGGCGTATGCACGTCCGTCAGGATCGGCAGCCCGTTGCTCTCGGCAATCGCCCGCAGAATTCGCGCGCCCTCCACCAGTCCCGGCCCGCGGAAGCTGCGAATGCTGGTGCGGTTCGCCTTGTCGTAGCTGGCCTTGAAGATGTACGCAATGCCCAGGTCTGCCGCAATGCGCTGGATCGCATCGGCCAGCATCCGCGCGTGAGTCTCGGACTCCAGCACACAAGGCCCGGCGATTAAAAACAGCTTGCCGCGGCCAACCGGAACTGCGCCGACATCAAAGAAATGGTTCACGCAACCTATTCTATGCACTCCGCGAGGTCATTGGGACGGGTTTTCCTCCCGGACGCGTCTTCTGCGCCAAGGAGGGACTCACAACCCGCAGCCGTCTAGCGAATCGTCGCAGTTTCTACCGCACAGTCAGCAACTGCGTCTCGTACGGCTTCAGGTCGAGCTTCACCGACACCCCGCCCTTCACCGCCGTCGAAACCACGGGTGAGACCGTTCCCGTCGCCGCGTCCCACGCCTCCACCGTCTTGCCCGCCGTCTTCAGCGTCACCGAGTGCGAACTGCCCTGCGCTCCCTCGTTGAAGAACAGGTAGACGTCCGCGTCCTTCAGCCGCCGCGTCATCACCTTCAGCGCGGTGTCCGGCGTATCCAGCGCAACCTCGCGCGTACCGATCACCGTGTTGAGCGCAGTCTCGATCTCCACCGGTACTACCTGCGGTCCAGGAGGCGTGGCAGGCGCGGCAGCCGGTGGAGTCGGCGTCGCAGGCAGTTGTGCCGAGGTCTCGACGGTAGCCCAGGCAAAGTCCGCCGCCGTCGCCGCGCGCGCATCCATAATCGTCTTGCCGGAGATCAACGTCGGCGTCCGCCCCAGGAAGAAGATCTTGCCGCCGCCCTTGGCCAGAGCCCGCAGCCGGTCAAGCTCCGTCTGCGTCAGGATCGAGGCCGACGGAATGATGACCGTCCGGTACTGGTTGCCGCTCATCGATTCCAGATACCCCAGCCCGGCCTTCAGGTCCTCCGCCAGCGCGTCCTGGTTGATGATGTCGAAGTCGATCTGCCTCTCCGCCAGCATCCGCTCTGTCGAAACAAACGCAGTGTCTGCGGCTGCATCGCCGAGCCACATCGAGCTCGACGGAATGTACAGCGCAACCGTCGCCGCCGGCCGGCCCATGCTCATCACATAGGTCAGCCGCTGGAGATACTGCATCAGCGCTGGCCAGCCCGGATCGCGCATCAGCGCCGAAGGCCCGCCGCGCGGACGCATCGGTGCCGCAGCCGCCGCAGTCGGAGCCGCTGCAGTGGGAGCAGTGGGAGCAATGGGTGCAGACTGGGGAGCAGTTCCAGCGGGCGCTGTCGCCGAGTAGAACATCGTCTCGATCACGTTCACGCCTCGTACCACTTCCTCATTCAGGATGTAGCGCGCCATGGTCGCATCGGGCTCCGGCCGGTACGCCGCGAAGGTCTCGGTAAACGCGCGCGGATGCCCATACACGTGCGCCGCGCTCGACGCCAAACGCGGAAAGTCCGAGACCGTGTCGGTCCAGATCTGGTGCCAGATGGAGTCGATCCCGGGCTCTTCGACGTACTTCATGTCGCGCAGGAAGTCGCCCTCCGAGCGAGTGAGGTCCATCTCCATCTCTTCATGGTTCAGGTGCACCTGGTACTCCACGCCGTGCGCCGCGCACCACAGCCCCTGCGGCTTGAAGAAGCCGTCGCGGAACATCTGCGAGAAGACGTCGTAGTAGTCGCCCTTGGCGCGCTGCTCGGCGTCCGTCAGCTTCGCCGCGGGCGGTGGAGGCGTCCTCGCGGCCTGCGCTGCTTGCGCTGCGGCTGGTGTGGTTGTCGCGCCAGGCACTGCCGCCGCGGGCCTCGGCCGCCCGCCGCCGCCCGCCGACAGCAGCAGCGCACCCAGGTAGGGTCGAATGTCGTAGCCCTTCACCTGCTGGAAGGTATCGAAGAACTTGGGCGTCCAGGGCAGCCCGGCGATGGAGTAGTCCGGCTCGTCGCCGCGGAAGCCCAGAATCGTCGTGCCGAACAGCTCCGGCATGGCCTTGTAGTAGCCGTTGTGGGTGGCCTCGATATAGGCGGCGGTGGCTTCGGGGTTCAGGTAGTCCTCGAGCGGCTGGGTGGAGTCCTTGGCGTGGGTCGGATTGGTGTCGCTCTTGGTGGGCGAGGTGCGGAAGACATGCTCGATGACGGCGACGGTGGCGTCCGCGTCGGCAGTGAAGCGGATGATGCAGTCGTTGTCGGCAGGTATGGTGTCGGCGCTCGAGAAACCGAGGTTACACCTGACCGGAACCGGCTTGCGTTCGCCAGTAGGCGAGATGGCAACCGCAGCGACAGCGTTGCGACCGACGGCCTGATACAGCGTCTCGCCGGCTTTGACGGGGATGCGCTGACCGAGGCTGAGGGCCTGCATGCTGAGGTCGTGCTTGTCCTTCGATGGCATGAAGAGGCCGCCGGCAAACCCGCTGGGATAGCCGATGTCGTCAACGATCCAGACCTTCATGTCGCGCTTCTTGGCCTCTTCCGCGAACTGCTTGAAGAAGGCAAAGTACTCCGGCGTCAGGTAGGTCGTCGTCATGCCGCCGCCGGCCTGCGCCGTCACCGCATGGAAGCCGAGGCTCTTCATGGTGTCGAGGTCGTGCGCCAGACTCTGAATTGTCACCGCGCCATTCATTCCGAAGTATGGCTCCGGCCCATACTCCGACGGAGGCGTCTTCCACGCCAGCTTGACCTCGGCCGCGGTCGGCATCTGCACCTTTTGGAACGAATACTTCGCAACGGTCGACTGCGCAATGCAAGGCTGGGTGAGCAGTACCAGTACACATTCAACCGCTCCAACGGCACATGCGGCGAGTGCGGTCCAGCCAGCGGCTGCGCGGCGATTCTTGCGATCATCTTTCGTTACAAATAGTTTCTTCATCGGGTACTCCTCATGGCGGCGCGATTCGATCTATCCCGGGTACAGGAAAAGTCTGCAAACCCACCGCAAAGCGTTATACATCGCCAGAACAACCTTTGGGAACGCCGGAACGTTGATCCGCCCGCATGTGTATGGCCCGGATCGACATCTCCCGCACACTCCGGACTTACACTGAATAGTAGTGTTCCTCCGCCAATGACTTCACAATCCAAATCCTCCACGCCACGCGCCCCACTGAATCTGCTCGGGCTGGCGTGCGCCATCGGCGTCTCCACCATCTACTTCAACCAGCCGCTGCTGGTGGAGATGGGCAAGACCTACGGCGCGCCCGCCGGCCGCGTGATGTACGTCTCCGGCGCGACGCAGGTCGGCTACGCGCTTGGACTGCTGCTCTTTGTTCCGCTGGGCGATCTGCTGGAGCGCCGCGCTCTGATGATGCGCATGTACGCCGCCGTGGTTGTGGCGCTTCTTCTGGTCTCCCTTGCGCCCACGCTGGCCTGGCTGATCGCGGGCAGCGTCGTGCTGGGAGTGGTGGCCTCGGTCACCCACATCGTGGTCCCTATCGCGCCGGACATGGTCCCCGAAAAGGCCCGCGGCCGCGCCATCGGAACGGTGATGATGGGCCTTCTGCTTGGCATTCTCCTCGCGCGGACCTTCGCCGGATGGGTCAGCCACATCCCGGCACTCTTCATCTACGCGCCGCGCCTCTTTCCCAAAGGTGCCTTCTGGGCCACCGACGGCTGGCGCTATGTCTTTATCATCGCCGCGCTGGCGAACGCTGCGTTTCTTCTTCTGCTCGGCCGCGTGATGCCGCGTCTGCCGCCCAAACAGGAGATGCGCTACTCCGACGCGATGCGCTCCCTGTGGACGCTCTTCCGCACCCAGCCGCTCTTGCGCGAGTCGAGTCTGATCGGCGCACTCGTCTTTGCCTCCTTCAGTTGTTTCTGGACGACGCTGGCCTATCTGCTCAGCAGCCACTACGGCCTCGGCCCGGGCGTTGCGGGCAGCTTCGGGCTGGTCGGCGCGGCTGGCGCACTCGCCGCCCCAATCGCAGGCAGGCAGTCGGACAAGCTCGGCACGCGTTGGGTACTCACCACCGCAATCAGTCTTCTCGCCTTCTCCTACGTGCTTCTGTGGGCCGGAGAAAGATCCAGCCTCCCGTTTGCGCTGCACATCGCCATACTCGTCGTCGGCGTCATCGTGTTGGACATCGGAGCGCAGATGGCGCAGATTTCCAACCAGACCCGCATCTTCGGCCTTGTGCCCTCGGCGCGCAGCCGGCTGAACACCGTCTACATGACCATCTACTTCGCCGGTGCGGCGGTTGGCTCGGCGCTCGCAACCGTTGCCTGGGACCATTGGCGCTGGAACGGCGTTTGCGGACTGGCGTTGGCTCTGATCTCGCTCGCCGGCCTCTGCCATGCTCTCGGCACACGCACCCCCACCCCATTCAACCCCGACTCGCGCAGCAACCACCCCCTCGACAGCGTGCTGGAAGCCTAGCGCGAATCAAGGAAAATCGCCGCGCGAGCACTTACCGTTTCAGCAGGTCGACCGGAGCATTCACATCTTCAATCCGGAAGTAGCTGCCCAGTGCCGGATGCCGCTTGGCCACGGCGCGATACATCTCCCAGGCCACGCGCCGGTAGCTGAAGTGTCCCGCAACTCCGCTGCGCAGCTCGGCGATATAGAGCGCCTCGGCAAAGTCCATCTTGAAGACCGCCCGCACGCGCGTCCCCAGCGGCAGCAGGTACGCCGCAGCCTCCGGCCCAGCCGCATTGCGCAGCGTGCGGTAGGCGGCATGCGCGGCGTCCATTGCGTCGGCGTAGCCCTGGTCCAGTCCAGCCTCGGCCAGCGTGGGTTGCCCTGGGCACACCGGCGTCTCGTATCCGTGTGCGTCGGTGTAGGCCTGCATTAGCTGAACGCAGCGCCGATGGCGATGCATATCGCGGAAGCCGCCGATGTCCATCAGGATGTCGAACCGGAAGCTCTGCCCGGCGGAGAAGGCGCGCGGCAGCTCGTCGTGCCGTCCGCGATGTTTCACCCCGAGCGCGACAATCTCCGCGATCTTTCGTGAATCCAGCCCACCAACCGTGCGCTGAATCTGCCGCCACGAATAGTGGCACTCCGCGTACAGCAGCGAAGTCGCAAGCTCGATCTCCAGCGATCCCGAATCTTCCACCAGATCGACAACCGGCGCGACCTCGATCGCCTGCCCTGCCATCAGCTCGGCGGCGGCCTGGCGCATCTCCCCGCGCGTAGCAATGGCGTAATCATTGGGAGCGGAGTATTTGACCAGCGTGGGCGCGGTCTTCACCGGGCGCAGCAGCACGTCGCAGAGCCTGCTGCCGCAAGTTTTATCCACCGAGCCAACCTCCTCGCACAGCACGCGCGCCTCATCGTGCGTGACATTCCACGCCGGCGAGGCTGCGGCACCTTTGAGCCTCTCGCCCAGGCCGCGCACCTCTGCAAACTCGCTTGCCAGCAGCCGTGAGATCTGGTTCTCCAGCGTGCGCGCGCTCACGATCTGGCCCAGCGATGTGTTGGTCGCCAGCGGCAGCAGGTAGCGCGCCACGTCGAAGGCCCGGGCCTTCAGCGTGCGCACATACGCCTCGTCCTTCATCTCCGCGGGCTGCGGGATGGCGCGCTTCAGCGCCTCCAGCATTCCCGCGCCGACGCGGTCATAAGCCGCAAACAGCGCCTCGATCGAGGCCGTGTAGCCAGCCGTCCGCTCACCCAGCGCAGGCGTGTACCATCCCGACTTGCGAAAGTTCTGGTAGCGCGTGCTGCGCTCCTGCCCGTCCCAGCGCTGCTCGTCCACCAGCACGACGGCGGCCAGCAGCGACAGCCGCTCGATGGCAAACGGAATGTGCGCCAGGTCGGCGATCGAGCGGTGTCCATACTGGAAGTAAAACGTGTTCAAAAACTCTTCCGCCCGCTGCGAGCTGATCTCGGAGAGCGACTCCTTCATGCTCAGCGACGAGCGCGAGTACTTCGCCATCGCATACGCCAGCACCTCCGGGTCCGCGCCCTGAATGGCATAAACGTCGGTCTGCTTCGCGGCAGCGGTGGTTGGTGGAGCGAAAGTCTCGGCGGAGTGCTTCAGGTCGGCGGCGGCTGGCAGTTTGTCGGGCATCACCCTGCAAGGATATTCCATCCGGAGATCCGCGCACTCCAATCCCTGTGGATGAATCGTTCTGGATTCGTATAATGAGGCGGGCAGACGGAAGGAAGACATATGAGTTCACTGGCAGGCAAAGTTGCGTTGGTAACGGGAGCTTCGCAGGGAATCGGGCGGGCGTGTGCGTTGGCGTTGGCGGAGGCGGGAGCGACCGTCGCACTTTGCGCGCGCAATGAGGCAAAGCTGGCCGAGGTCGCCGCCGAGATCAATGGCGCCGCTGGGCGGGCGGCCGAGGCAGCGGGCGAGATGGACGATGCAGCAGCACTGTGCGGCGGGGCTGCCAGCGCGGGCGTCACGGAGCCGGTTGCCGGCTCGGCGTATGTATTCGCGCTCGACCTCGGCAGCGAAGAGTCCATCCAGGCCTGCGCCAAGGCCGTGATCACGCAGTTGGGCAAGGTGGAGATTCTGGTCAACAACGCAGGCATCACGCGCGACACCCTCACTCTGCGCATGAAGCGCAAGGACTGGGACGACGTGCTCGCCACCAACCTCACCGGCGCATTCCTCATGACCCAGGCCGTCATGGGCTCCATGCTGAAGGCGCGCTGGGGACGCATCGTCAACATCACCTCGGTGGTCGGCCAGACCGGCCAGGCCGGCCAGGCAAACTACGCCGCGTCGAAGGCCGGCCTCATCGGCCTCACCCGGTCGCTGGCGCGCGAGCTGGCCAGCCGCACAATCACCGTGAACGCCGTCGCGCCGGGATACATTGAGACCGCGATGACCGCCGTTCTGACCGAAGCCCAGCGCGCAGCCATGACCTCGCAGATTCCCCTGGGGCGCGCCGGCACGGACCGCGATATCGCCGCCGCCGTCGCCTTTCTCGCCTCCGAGGAGGCTAGCTACATCACCGGCCATACGCTGGACGTAAACGGCGGAATGTACATGGGATAGTTGCAGGTTGTCAGTTGCAGGTTGCGAGTTGTCGGAGGGATCGTCTTTGTTTTCAACTGAAAACATGCAGCCTGCGACTGACACCTTACTCCAATGCTACTAACTGAACCGTTAGTATTTTCTCTGGTTCAAAACCGGCCTGGGGTTCAAGTAGAACTTCAAGGGAGCTGGCCTAACTGGCTCCCGGTGAACCTTAGCGGGTACGCGAATCGCGGCATCGCACAAAATAGCCATTGACCGGATTGTGCTGAGTGTTTACTTTGTGGCTAATGGCAAACATGCAAACACTTCCCACGCCGCTGAACAGTCTTCCTCCCGTGGCCACCATCGCGATGAGCATTGGGGCCACAATCCGCGCCTATCGACTGCAAAAGGGGATGTCGCAGGGAGACATCGAGAAGCGGACCGGGCTGTTGCGCTGCTATCTGTCGCGGGTGGAGAACGGGCATACAGTACCGTCGCTTGAAACACTGCAGAAGATCGCGTACGCGCTGGATCTGCAACTGGCGCAGTTCTTCTCCGATCAGACGGTCAGCCAGGATATGTCCTCGCTACACCTGGGCGAGGACGAGATTCGCTTCCTCACCCAGATACAGCGCTACTCGGCGCGCCTCTCGGAGAACGACCGCAAGCTGCTGCTGGCCATGGTGCGCAAGTTCGCCCAGACCACGCTGGTGTGAAGGTTCAAGGTTCGAGGTGGGTTCAAGGTGCGAGGATAGGACCATCAGGGATGATGGGCTTTTTCGTTGTTCGTTAATGAATTGTGGCGAAGGACGGACCAACCTGCAACTCGCCTCTACGGCGCGAAGCGGGCGACAAAGTAGCCGAAGAGGGCCAGGACGAGGCATGCGACGGCGAAGGTGACCTTCTGGCGGCTGAGGTAGCGTTCGCGGCCGGCGGTCATGCGCGGGATCAGCGGGACGCCCAGCGCCAATCCGCTCAGAAAGCCTCCAATGTGCGCCGAATTGTCGATGCGAATGCCGACATTGACAATGATCGTGCTGATCCCGATGACCAGGTTGATGAGGGCGAACTTGATGACGCTGCTGCGTAGTCTGCGCAGTTCCTCCCAGGGAAACGGCAAGCGGCGGTTGCTGAGCAGCACAATTAGGATTCCGGCGATGCCGAAGACCGCGCCCGAAGCCCCCGCGCCCACCTGCATCAAATAGCCGGGATCGTGTGTTCTCAGCGTGAAGACGACGTTCCAGGCCATGCTCAGCAGGTTTCCCGCAATCCCCGTAATCATGTACACGGCGACCATTCCGTAGGGCCCGATCAGCGGCTCGCCCAGAATGCCCAGGTTCCATAGGCACCACATGTTGCAGGCGATGTGGAGGAGACCGATATGCACGAACGTTGCGGTCAGCAGGCGATACCACTGGCCGTGCAGCACCAGCCAGGTGACGTTTGCGCCGTAGTGCAGCAGGTCGCCCTCGGTGGGGTCTTTCGGGCTTACGCCGTGGAGGCACATCCAAAGGTAGACGGCGATATTAATGGCCAGCAGAAGGTAGGTTCCGGGCGCGGAGCGTGGATCCCAGACGCCGTACTCGCGCCGCCGCCGCGCCTGCTCGGGCGAGTACGCCTCGGCGGGGGTGGGCTCCTCGGCCGGTACGGTGGAGTTGGCGGGAGGAACAATCTCGCCTTCGAGATGCGATTGCGTGGAAGACATGGCGCTACTTCTACGCTAACTCATTTCCCAGGTCGGCGTGGAGAGAGACAAGGCAAACCACGGATTTGCGCGGAGCAACACGTATTCGCGGAGCAACACGTATTAAAGACAGAGCGCATGGAAAGATCCATGGATTTGCTGTCTGTTGTTGGTTTAATCCGTGACGATCCGTGGTCGTCTTTTCTGTCAGCGGGACGGAAGAGCTCAGGCGGCATTCTTCATGATGTGTTCGCGGATATGCGGCGGGATGCGCTGGATCGCATCCGCCACCAGCCCGGGAATCGGCGTAGCGATAGCGACCAGCACCCACAGAGTCAGCGAGATGACCAGGCCGGCAATGGCCGTTGCCTCCAACGAGATCGTGATCGGGGTGTGGTATAGGTGGCCGTGCAGGCTGCTGCCCAGGTGCGCAATGGCCTCGATGCGGTGCAGCACAGCCGCGGCCAGCAGAAAGGCCATTATCGACAGCGAGCTGACGGAGATCAGCAGTACATCGATGGTGCGCGCCAGATGTTGGCGGTGGCGGCACTGAGCGCACTCCGTGAGATGTTGATCGTAGTCCGTGCGCATCGCGGGCGACAGGCCGGAGATGTCGTATCGCCAGCCGGCCAGAATGTCCCCGATGACCGGGTCTGTGCAGCGCGGTTCGGTCATGCGGCGCGATCTGGAGCTTCGTGAGGAAAAAGTTACCATAATGGTATAGACACCATTTTACTTGACTTGATAGCGCATAACCGGGAAAAGAACACGCTGAACCGGATTCTGTCACAACTGCACAACAACGCGAAGAGACCTGACAGCCGCTCTTTTTATGCGGTCAAAACATTGAATCAACGTAAGTTATAGACATATCGAGTCGATCGGAGCAGCTTGCTGGGCCAGCAGAACGCGGTTGCCCAGCAGCCTCCCCCGCTCCCGGATCGCCTCTTCGGCAGAGAGCAGGGCAAGCTCGGGAGCGTTGTTGGTCTCCGACAGGTGGCCGAGGACGATGTATGTTGCATTGCCATCGTAGTCGCGGCTGAGGAACTCGGCTGTCGCGTGGTTCGAGAGATGCCCGACGCGAGAGAGCACGCGCTGCTTCACCGCCCACGGGTAGGGGCCGTCCTTCAGCATCTCCAGGTCGTGGTTGGATTCCAGCAGCAGCACGTCGATCCGCTCCAGCGCCCGCTTGACGTTGGGTGGCACATAGCCGAGGTCAGTGGCGATGGCCATCCGGATCGACTCCGAGGATGATTCGAAGACGAAGCCGCATGGGTCGGCCGCGTCGTGCGGAGTGGTGAACGGCGTAATCGACAGGTCCCCGATGGAGAAGTTCGTCCCCGGCTGGAAGTACTCCACCGCAGGCAGGCTGGCCGGATCGCGCTTGGTTGCTGCTTCCGGCGCGTCTTCTTCTTCAGCCTCCGCGGATGCGGCTGCAATCCGGATCGAACCATCCTCCACCGCATCTTGCGCGGCGCGCGCCTCCTTCTCCTTCTGCACATGTTCCAGCCACTTGGCGTAGGTCATGGTGCTGCGCGGGGTCATCTGCCGCACCCAGGCGCGGTGGGTTGGCTCGGTGAAGTAGACCGGAATGCGCAACCGCCGCGCCAGCACCGAGAGGCCCGCAACGTGGTCCGTATGCTCGTGCGTGATCAGGATGGCGTCCAGCGCGGAGGCGTCTTCGTCGGCCAGCGCCATGCGCTTCAGCAGCTCGCGGCAGCTGAGCCCCGCGTCCACCAGCACCCGCGTCTCGCGGCTAGCGATCACCGTCGCGTTGCCCTTCGAGCCGGATGCAAGAACCGTCATTCGCATACGTCTCAAGATACGCCGATCCGGTGTGGATTAGCGGGCCGTGCGGGCGTGAGACGTGCCGTTACGGATACGGGCCGCGGGCGATCAAGTCCGCAAGCACAACAATCTCAATGCCGTGGCCGCAGCACGTAGATGCGATAGCTGGCGGGAGTCTCTTCGCGGCTCCACCAGCGCGCGGTTCGCGTGGGCGACCACTCGGTCTCGAGCGCGTAGTCCTCAGCCAGAAAGGCCTTAAATGCAGGCCAGCGGTCCAGCTTGCGATAATCTCCCGGCCCATCCACATACAGCGCGCTCGAGACCACGAGCACCTGTGGCGGAGACGCGTTCATCGCGGAGAAAAATCGCTCCCGCGTCTGCCGCACAAACAGAACGTCGTCGGCGCCGAAGAGCGGAAAGTCCACCAGCAGTCCGTTTGCAGGCTCCAGCCTCATGCGGTAGAGAACATTGCCGCAGCCGGAGATTGTGTCGATGCACTGGATGTGACCGGAGAGCCTTTCGCCGCCCAGCGCGTCCAGGTTCTGCTGGAGCGAGGTGATGAAGTCCGTCTCCCACCAGCGATAGCGGTGAACCAGCACGGCGGACTGCGGCGACAAATAGAACCCGCCAATGCAGAGCGCGGCCAGCGCAAGCCATCGTGAGACCTTTGTGCGCCTGAGGGCGGAGATCTGTGCCTGCAAAGCGCGGGTAAAGTCCATGGCCATCAGCGGCAGCAGAAATGCCAGCAGCGTGTAGCGGTAGTAAGGAAATCCGCGCGACTGCACCAGGTACGAGATTAGTCCGAAGAGCGCGCCGCAGCCCAGCGCCACGCGCTCCCAGTCCAGCTCTGCGCGCTCTCCGTTCATCGACGGACGCGCACGGCCCAGCGCCAGCACCCCCAGCCACAGCAGAACCAGAGGCAGCAGCGGAGAGACACTATGCAGCAGCAGGAAGCCGAGCGGGCGATGTCCCAACCCGGAGTAGTAAAGCACCAGTCCGTGAAGGTTGGCCAAGAAAGCGGCAAGCGCCCGCTCCCGCAGCAGAAAAACCAGCGCGACGCCCGGCGCAACCAGATAACCTATAGCGGCAGCCACAACGTATTGCAGCCAATCTCGATTCGGTAATTTGCCCTGCCTGCCGCGCCCGCGCAGCACATGGACAGCCAGCAGAAGCTGCGCCGCAGTCAGCGGCAGCGCGGTGGGCTTAATGGCCAACGCCACGCCGGAGAAGAGTCCGAATGCCGCCGCCGCCCAAGGCCAGTCTCTGCGGATTGCGACAAAGAGGAAGGCCGTTGCGACGGCGAGGCAGACGGCCATCGTCAGGTCGCGCTGCCCACCCTCGGCCAGGCCGTCGCGGCCGTGGACCAGAATGAAGAGGCACGCGGCGAAGAGACCGGCGAGCCAGCCATTGTCCGATCCCACCCACGACGATGAGACCGTCATGGATGGGGCACCCGCGCGGGCACGACGGGTAATTACAAAAAACGACGCGGCAGCGCCGCCCATCAGCGCGAAGTCGAAGAGCCGCCAGCCGAGGTCTCCGTTGCCGAACAGGTGCATCGCCCCCAGCTCAATCAGGTACGAGCCGGGCATGTTCATGTCGCCGATCTCGCGGTACGGGGCCCAGCCGCGCTCAATCAGCCAGCCAATGTAGTGGATCAGCGATGCATCGCCCACCAGTGGCCAGCGCCAGCTCCACGCAAAGTAGAGCAGCGCGGAGACGCTGAGGCTAACGGCCAGCGCCACGCGAAAGATGCCTGCACTCCCGTTGCGCAATGCTCTCTCCTTTCGTGTACGAGTCTAAAGGATGCAGGTCCGTATCGACGTGGTCCGGAGTTCGCCATTGGAAGACGGCCAGTCTTTCCGAGTGTTCTATGGGCAGGCGACCAACAGGACAGTGATATTGTCCCGGCCACCCTTTGCGTTGGAGGCATCTACGAGCGCATGGCAGGCGGTATCGAGCGCGGACTGGATAGCTGTGCCGGGTGTGGCGTAGTTCCGGCGGTCGGCGGCTAGCGCTGCCGGCCCAGCGGTACGGGCCAATATCCGTGCGATCTCCTTGTCCTCCAGCTCGCGGGTGAGGCCGTCGGAGGCGAGCAGGTACAGGTCGCCGGTCTGTGTGGCGTGCGAAGCGATCTCCGGCTCGACCGTCGGCTGCGTGCCAATGGCGCGGGTGATGATGTTGCGCATCGGCGAAGCTGTGGCCTGCACTCGGCTCAGTACTCCGGCGCGCACCTGCTCCTCCACCAGCGAGTGGTCCTGGGTCAGCAGGCGAAGCTCGTCCGAACGGAAGAGATAGCAACGGCTGTCGCCCACATGCGCAATCCACAACCTCGGGCTTGCTGGCACATCCTCTGTCCGCTGCGCGTCATCATCCCTAAGCAGCGCGACCAGTGTTGTGCCCATGCCGTTCAGGCTGGGAAATTTGCGCGAGTGCCGGTAGACGGCCTGGTTGGCGGCGCGAATGGCCTCTGCGAGCCGCACACGGGGACGAGTTGCGGAGCCGGTTGCCGCCGGCTGCAGTGCGTGGGCGAGGCAGTCCAGAAACGTCTGCGTCGCCAGATGGCTGGCGACCTCACCTCCGGCCGCGCCGCCCATGCCGTCGCAGACCACGAAGACTCCATGCTGAGGCAGTGCGGCGCAGGCGTCCTGGTTGGAGTGGCGCACGCGGCCGCGATCGGAGAGCAGGGCGAACAAGGGGCTCGGCGCAAGGAGTGGGGCGTCCGCCGCCGCCGCCGCTGGGACTTGCGGCTTCGAGCAGTTCAGAGTCGCAGCATCAGCCATTTCGCACCCCGGTTCACCGTAATATGTGCCCGTGAAAACGATACTCCTTGCCGCGCTGGAGTCCAAAGGCCTCGACCCCGGGGTCAGGGCCATTGTTTCAGTTTGCAAAGCGCCGTTCGGGATAGTCTGGAGTGGCAAAGAAAGGGAGACGATTTGAACCGCATCGTGCAGGGCGACAATCTGGAGGCGTTGCAAATGATGGCGACCGGTTCGGTGGCGCTGATCTATATCGACCCGCCATTCAACACCGGGCAGCGGCAGACGCGCCTGCGCATGAAGACGGTGCGCGACGCGACGGGCGACCGCGTCGGCTTCGGAGGGCACAGGTACCGCACGGAGTTGGTGAAGGATGAGTTCAGCAGCCTCGCCGCCGGAGAGGCCGGTTCTGCAAAGCCCGCGGGCTATGCCGACCAGTTCGACGACTTCCTCGGCTTTCTGAGCCCGCGCCTGCTGGAGGCGCATCGCGTGCTCGCGCCCACCGGCAGCCTCTTCTTCCACATCGACTACCGCGAAGTCCACTACTGCAAGGTCATGCTGGACGAGATATTTGGCCGTGATTGTTTTCAGAACGAGATCGTCTGGGCGTATGACTACGGAGCGCGCGCCACCAAACGCTGGCCAGCCAAGCACGACAACATCCTCTGGTACACGCGCGATCCCAAGCGCTACACCTTCAACCTCGACGCGTGCGACCGCATCCCCTACATGGCTCCGGGGTTGGTGGGCGCCGAGAAGGCCGCGCGCGGCAAGACGCCGACCGACGTCTGGTGGCACACCATCGTTCCCACAAATGGCAGGGAGAAGACTGGTTACGCCACTCAGAAGCCGCTGGGAATTCTGGAGCGGATCGTGCGCGTTCACTCCAATCCCGGCGACCTGGTGCTGGACTTCTTCGCCGGCAGCGGCACCACGGGCGAGGCCGCGGCGAAGAACGGTCGCGCCTTCTGCATGGTGGACCAGAGCGCCGAGGCAATAGCGGTGATGGAAAAAAGATTGCATTTGAAGGCTGAGAGGATATGATTTCGCAATCGCGCTTTATGAGGAGAGAACGGTGGCGAGGGCCCGGTTGTTGCTGGCGGAGATGTGTGTTGGATTGTTTGCGCTGATCGGATTCGGGGCGAGCGGTGTTGTAGCTCACGCGCAAGCTCAGGCTTCGGCGACTCAGGTTCAGGCTGCGGCTGCTGGAACGAACGCACCCGTGACTTCAGCCGCGCCGGTGCGGAAGTCTTGCTCGGTGAACTCGACCGCGCCCAACCCCGCGGAGACGGCCCTGAACAAAGGGGACTTCGCCCCAGCGGAGGTTCTCTTTCGCGCCTTGCTGGCGAAGAGTGCCGTCAATGAGGCGGCACACGAGGGGTTTGTGCGCGCGCTGATTGCGCAGAACAAGGTAGACGACGCGGCGAAGGACGCGGAGGCGTGGGGGGCGGCTGAGCCGGCGAGTTCGATGGCTTTGACCGCGCTGGGCGATGTGCGTCTGCGCCAGGGCGATCCGCGCGCGGCATTCGTTCAGTTTCAGAAAGCTGCGCAGGCGGACCTGTGCAATGCGCGCGCCTACTACGGAATTGCCGAGATCGATGGGCTCGCAGGAATGCATGCCTCCAGCAAGCGGATGATCGAGCAGGCATACGCGCTGCACCCCACCGACGACGACATCCATACGGCGTGGATGTGGACGCGGCCACGCAAGGAGCGGTTGGCGCTGCGGGCCGAGTATAACGAGCACAGCGATCAGGTGAGCGAGGAAAATCGCGTGAAGATGAAGGCGAGTCTGGCGAAGGAGTCGCTGTACCATGCGTCGGACTGCAGCATGGCGCCGACCTCGCCGCGCGAGGCGAAGGTGCCGATGGAGGCGGTGACGGATGGGCCGACGCGATTCATCGGCTGGGGACTGGATGTAAAGTTCAACGGCAAGTCGCGGCGGCTACAAATCGACACCGGTGCAAGCGGCATCACAATCTCGCGCGCGGCGGCGATGTTTCTCGGCATCCAGCGCGAGGACGCTACGCAGATAGGAGGCGTCGGCGACAAGGGTATGGTGAAGACCTCGGTGACGCACGTGGCGAGCATCAAGATCGGCGGCATCGAGTTCACCAACTGCCCGGTCGATATTCTGGAGAAGTGGAGCGTGCTGGACTCCGACGGGTTGATCGGTGGCGATGTCTTCGACGCCTCCCTGCTGACGCTCGACTTCCCCAAGCACGAGTTGCGCATCGCACCGCTGCCTCTGCGTCCGGGCGAGACGGAAGCGGATCGAGCGAAGCTGGAAGCGGCGGGGGACGATGCGGTGTTTGAGCCGCACGACCCGTTTATTGCGCCGGGAATGGAGAAGTGGCAGCGCATCTATCGCAGCGGGGACGGCGGCCACTTCCTTCTCATGCCAACGGGAATCGTCGACACGAAGCGGATCAAGGACGTGAGCGCATGGAAGGAGAAGCTCTTCATCCTGGATACGGGAGCTGAGTTGAACCTGATCTCCCCGGCGGCGGCAAGAGAGGTAACGAAGGTGTCGGGCGACAGCAGCATGGAGATCCGCGGCATCCAGGGCGAAGTGAACAAGGTCTACGAGGCTGGGAGATTCACACTACAGTTTGCTGGCCTGCGGCTGGATTCGCCCAGCATGTCGTCAATCGACACGACTAAGGATTCGCACAATGACGGAGTCGAAGTATCGGGGTTCATCGGCGCGCCGGCACTGACCCAGTTGGTGCTGCACATCGACTATCGCGACAATCTGGTGTGGTGCGAGTACACGCCGAAGAAGTGACTGCGGCGCAAGACACCGAACTCCGAGCAGGCGCAGGCTGCGGGGGCCTGCGGGGTTCGTGTGGGCCGCACGCGTCTATGAAGTTGGAGTTTTTCGCACGGCAGCAGCAGGTATTTTCTGAGTCGCGGACTTTCCATCCGGCGTGCGTTCGAGCGCCATAATGGCGTTGGCCAGCGCGGTGGAGGCGTTCTGGAAGGGTTCGGCGGCGTTGATCAGGCGTTCGGCCTGTTCGTAGTCCCCAGCGTTGATCAGGTTGGCGATGGAGAGCATCTGTTGATGAAACGCCGTGTGCAGGTCGAGCGCAGTTTGGTACTCCGGCGTGCCGCGCAGGTGCAGCGTGTATTTACTGAGCAGCCATTTTCGGGTGGCGTCCTCCTCGGGATGCTGGATGGAGCGGGTGGCGCGTTCGCTCAGCGGCTCGCGCATTCGAGCGGCCAGCAGCAGGGTGATCTTCCATCGCACATGGCTGGCTATGGCGTCGGGCGCGTTCTCGATCGTTTTTGCGATATAAGTCTCGGCGAGCATCATACGACCTCACATCTGTTATCGGAGGATGAGAGAAAAATGTGAGCCGGAGTGGAATCCTGAATGCTCGCGCGTACCGTGCGACTGGGAATGGATGAGGCACGCGGTCCGTCTGCCAGCGCGGGGGTGCAATGCGGAGCGCGAAGCGGCAGAAAATCCCAAACGAAGATTAGAATTCCCTAATTGGGAAAAGTCGGTTAGTCTTCGGCTACCCGGTTCGATACGCGCTGCGTGTTCCCGAAATGGCGCACGCTGAGAACCACGGACTGGGTCTCAGAAACAGGTTTGGGTGGTGTTGCGCGGAAACGCCTCTTGCTGTCGTCTTCTTTTCGTCCGGGAATCATTGCCCGGAAATCAGAGCTTAAAAGGGGAATGGGATGAGTTCTGGACGCGGCTGGCTGAGTTGGGTTGGCTGCTGCGTGGGGGGACTGACCTTCGGGCTGGGTGGGTGCGTGTGGGCGCAGAGTGGAACGGATGGGGCGATCGGCGGGCAGGTGTTGAGTGCTGCGGGCTCGCCGGTGGAGGGGGCGTTGGTGGTAGCGCGCGATCTGGAGACGGGGCTTGCGATACAGGCGCTCTCTGGGTCGAAGGGTGAGTTCCTGGTCGTGCGGCTGCCGGTGGGTGAGTATGAGCTTTCGGTGGAGGAAGCCGGGGTAGAGTTGACGCTTCCGGAGCCGGTGGAGGTGGGGCTGGGTGAGGTGACGGAAGTCGTGGCGCGGATGCGGCCGCCTGTCTCTGGACAGCCGAACTCGCCGAGTGGGACCAGTAGCGGCGGAACGGATTTGGTCGAGGCAGATTTAGCCGCCTTGCCCGTGAATGGCGGCCAGTGGCGCTCGCTGGCGCTGACCGTTGCCGGGGCGAATGACGCGGCGGGCGGGGATGAGGACTCCGCTGGCGTTAGCTTTCGCGGGGTCGCGCTAACCCAGAACAGCACACGAACCGATGGCGCGAGCGGCGACCAGAGCTTCAGCGGAGCGGCGGCGGGCGCGGGCGTGGAGGAGGAGGTCGCGACGGGGTCGGACGCGGTCTACGACCGGGCGTCGGGCGTGGGAAGCGGCGCGGGTTCGGTGGCCGACGGCGGCGAGCGCGCGGGTTCGTCGTATGTCTTCTCGCAGGCGGCGGTGCGCGAGTTTCGCGTACTGGGGCAGGGCGATGCAACGGCCTACGGCTCGGCGCTCTATGGACACGGCGTGGGCGGCGTGGTGACGACGGTCTCGCGCTCGGGGGGGACACGGTTGCATGGGATGGCCTTCTACACGCTGCGCAATAGCGCGTGGGCGGCGGCCAATCCGTTCTCCATTGCGTCGGGCTACGCGGACGGCGTGGTGTCCAGCGCGGTGGTAAAGCCGCAGGACCAGCGGCAGCAGTATGGCGGGAGCATTGGCGGGCCGGTTCCAGGCTTTCTCTCCGGCACCAACGATGGCAGTTGGTCGCGCAGGAACGCGGACCAGAGGCAGCGTCTGTTTTATTTTTATGCGTTCGATGCGCAGCATAGAAATTTTCCTGCAATCTCCGCTCCAGGCTACGCAGGGTTCTATTCGTTGACCGCTAACCAGACAGCGTTGCTGGCCAATCGCGGAGTGACGCCAGCAGAGACCAATACGGCCCTGAATTACCTCTCTAGCCTGACGGGAACCGTCGCCCGGCGTGCGGACCAGACGGTCAACTTCGGGCGCGTGGACTGGCAGCACGGAAGCGGCAGCCGTGTGGTCCTGGAGTACAACCGGGCGCGTTGGAGTTCGCCCGCCGGCGCGCGATCGGAGCCGGTGGTGGACCGCGGCGTGGCCAGCCTGGGATCGAGCTACGGCAAGGTGGACGCAGGCGTGGCGCGCTGGATCCAGTTCATAAGCAGCCGCCTGAGCAACGAGCTGCGCGCGCAATACGGGCGCCAGTTGCAGTATGAGTCGGCGCAGACGCCGCTCGCGCAGGAGCCGAACATCGGCCCGGGAGGAATGCCGCCGGAGGTCTCCATCGGGCCGCAGGGGCTGGTCTTTGGAACGCCCGCAGCGCTCGGCCAAAAGGCATATCCCGACGAGCGCCGCCTGGAGCTGGCGGACCTCGCGGGCTGGGTGCGCGGACGCCACTTCTTGCAGTTTGGCGGCGACTTCAGCGCGCTCCGCGACTACACCGATTCACTGACCAACGCCGATGGCACCTTCAGCTATGACAGCAGCACGACCACAGCAACGGGCTCGCCGGTAGTATTAGGCGGGCTGGCGAACTGGATTACCGACTACACCTTCAACGTGAACGCGTACCCCAACGGCGGCTGCCCGAACGGTCCGACGCCCCCGTACCCGCAACTGCATTACTTCTGCTTCAGCTCGTACTCGCAGAGCTTTGGCCAGCAGAGTGTGACCTTCCACACCCAGGAGTGGGCGGGATTCCTTCAGGACGACTGGCGCGCAACACAGCGGTTGACCATCCACGCCGGGCTGCGCTACGAGTACCAGTTCCTGCCGCTTCCGCAACAGCCGAACGCGGCGCTGGACGAGGTCTTCGGCGCGGTTGGGGCCACCAGCGTCTTCCCCGAGGACCGCAACAACTTCGGTCCGCGGTTGGGCGTTGCGTGGCAACCCTTCGGAGTGGGGCGCGGAGTGCTTCGCATCGGCTATGGCGTCTACTTCGGCAAACTGCCGGGCGCAACAATCCGCGCGGCGCTGCTGGATACTGCGTTGCCCAGCTCGGTGACCCGTGTGAGGATTCTACCCACCACCGAGACGGCCTGTCCCCAGGCCACAACGGTCGGCTTCGGCTACGCGTGCTCGTTCCTCACGCCGCCAGCCGGAGTGGTTGCCGCAACAACTTCGGCGGTCGTCTTCGACCGGAGATTTCGCCTGCCCGAAGTCCAGCAAGGCACGTTTTCCATCGAGCACGGGCTGGGTGCGGGAGTGCTGGCCCGCGTGGGTTATGTCTTGAACCTCGACCGGCAACTGCCCAACTCGGTGGACATCAACATCGCTCCTTCGACCGGCGTCAAGGAGTTCCAGCTTCAGGGCGGGACCGGAGCAATCGGCGTGCGCGACAGCGAGACCTTCGCCGTTCCGGTCTACACCGCGCGCGTCGATCCCAGCTTCGGCCCGGTGACGGACCTTGTCTCCAACGCCAATGCGAGCTACCACGGGATGACGCTGGAGGCGCGGCGCGGAATCGGATCGGGCCGCGACGGCTATAGCGGGTTTGGGCGTGGACTGGACTTCCGCGTGGCCTGGACCTGGTCCAAGGCGATCGACTTTGGCCAGAGCGCGGGAGCTGTGCCGCGCACCAACGGCCAGTTCGACCCGTTCACGGTGCGCTACGACAAGGGACTCTCGGCACTGAACTTTCCCCATCGCGTGGTGGCAACAATCGTCTGGTCGCCCCATTTGAACAGCAACGGCGGATCGGGAATCGCCGCGACAGCCGAGCGCGCGGCGTGGGGGCTGACCAATGGCTGGTCGGCGGCGTGGATCTTCTCCGAATCGAGTGGGCGCGGCTATAGCTACGACATCTACGGCGGAACGCGGCTCGCCGGCGGGCACGAGAGCATCAACGGCTCGGGCGGCTCGGTGGTGCTGCCCACCGTGGGGCGCAACACGCTGCGCCTGCCCGACTCCGCCAACCTCGACATGCGCCTGAGCCGCACCTTCCGCATACGCGAGGGTCTGCGCCTGCGCGCGGCGGCGGAGGCCTTCAACCTGACCAACCGGCTGAACTACTCGGGAATCACGCAGCGCGCGTTCCTGGTGGGGACTCCGGTGCCGCTGAACGGGACGACCGGGCCAGAGGTAACGCCGCTGGTCTTCCAGAATGCGGCAACCGTGGCCACCGAGGGCCTGAACGTGCAGCCCTTCGGCGCGTACACCGCCGCGGGAACCAGCCAGGCCCGCGAGCGCCAGCTCCAACTGGGCCTCCGCCTGGAGTTTTAGAGCGGTTTCACCGCAACTGGTATCGCGCGAGAATAATTACAGTGATTTTCTTGAGGAAGAACCTCGCAAACGTTCTTCGCTCCTGTAAAGACCTGCGGTGAAACCGCTCAACGCTTGGGCGGCGCGGCGGCGCGTTGTGAGGGGTTGACGGGACGCACGTAGACGGGAGCCTCCAGCGTGCCGACTTTGCTGCTAATGTTGTCCAGAATGCCGACGTGGAGCGAGATCTGTCCCAGCGGCAGGTCGAGCTGCTGGACGAATGAGTACGCATGCTTGGCGACGAACTCATCGTACTGCACCGGGGTAAGGTTCATCGCGACGGTCTGGGTTAGCAAGGCGACGCGCTTGCCGAAGACGTCGTAGGCGACGGCGTCGAACTCGAGCGATCCGTGGAGCGTCCCATCGGGCTCTTCTGTGAAGGCGATCTCGCTGGGAGGAAAGCCGTAATGAAGCTCGTAGCGAACAGTCTTACCTGCCTTCGATTTTGTCACCGGTTGCGGTTGCGGGCCGGAGGCTGGGTTGGACAGGGCGCCCGGCCACACCCCCACGTCGAACAGAATCTGCGTGGCGACCGGCGCTTTGCCCTCCATCGACGCCTTCATCAGCGCAGGGCCCGGGGCGGGCGCATCCTGCGTCGGCACTCGCTCGGCGTTGTATCCCTGGCGATACACCAGGTGCAACTTCGGCTGGTCGACGAGCTCGACCTTGATGCGGTGGTAGTGGCCGTCGTCCTTCTGTTTGGGCGGAATGTAGGTAAGGGTGTAGAACCACGAGCCGTCACTAACGGCCTTGGCGATAGACGCCTTCAGATCATTGCTGTTGTAGAAGGCCTCGCCTCCGGTATCCGCCGCAACCGCCTCTGCCTTCAACTGTGCCATTCCCATGACGGTCAGGACGCCCCGCGGGTCCACCGGTGAGACGGCGATCTGCTCGGCGGTAAAGCGCTCATAGGCGTCCATAAGGCGATGCACCAGGCTCATATCAATATCTACGGGGCGCCCACGACCGTCCATGGCCCATGCGTAGCCGCCGTCGCGCATCAGGTCGACGGGCATTCCGGGGGTGATCCACAGCAGGTTCTTTCTGCCCTTGATGCCGGCAACATAGGCGGCGATCTGGTTCATCGCGTCGATGGTAGTCCGATCTATTTGATAACGAACGAGGCATTGTCCATTCAGGCACGCCCCGAAATCGGTTCGGCCAGTTCGCACCGCCCGCAGCAGCGAGTCGCGATCAGAGGTGAATCCCTGCAACATGTGAGTACCGCTCTGGGAGAGCCAGAAGATGGCGACCCTGGTGCCCTGCGGCATCGTGGTCAAATATCCGGTCGCGCCCTGCAGCCCGCGAACAATAGAGAGCGAATCGCTATGCAAGGCGTCGATCAGCAGGATGTTGACCGGGCCGCTGGCCGGCGTCGATTGGCTGTTGGTGTAGACCCCGAGCGGGAGCTTTGGCGGAGCAGGTTCCGCGACCGGGATCTCTGTGCCGAACTCCCGAAAGCTGCGGATGGGCTGTGGCTTGCCGTTCTCCTCGATACTGAAGTCGGACTGTTTGAGGCCATGCACCGGATTGCCGTTGGCGTCGGTGACCTCAACGTCTACAACGATCTCGCGCGTGGTGACGTGGAGGGTAGGAACGCTGGATTGCGGGATGCCCTGCGAAGACGGCGCGGCGAATTGGTCAACGGCGGTGGGGTCTGTCTGCGCGGCGCCTGCAACGAAGGCTGGCAGGGTGAGGACCAGGCCAAGTGCGATCAGACTTCTCGTGCGGAGTTGCATCGCTCTATACTCTCCAACTTAGCCGCTTGAATTGGACGCTCTGACTCGAGTCTCCCTATCTTAGACCCCAAGCGCTTCAAGAAGATGCAATTGGACACATAAAATGGAGGGATGGCGTTTTCCGAGCAGTTCGATGTAGTGGTGGTGGGCGCCGGCCACGCGGGCTGCGAGGCGGCGGTGGCCTCCGCGCGCATGGGCCTGCGCACGGCCCTCTTCACACTGAACCTCGACCTGATCGCGCAGATGAGCTGCAACCCTGCCATCGGCGGCATCGCCAAGGGACATCTGGTGCGCGAGGTGGACGCGCTGGGCGGCATCATGGGCGAGGTCGCCGACGCCTGCGGCATTCAGTTCCGCCTGCTCAACACCTCGCGTGGCCCGGCCGTCTGGTCGCCGCGCGC
>Ga0187851_10000764_pt1 | contig 32009 bp, 22 predicted proteins | sample June2016WEW_6_10_FD_132997 | JGI IMG/M metagenome (GOLD analysis project Ga0187851, IMG submission 132997) | Peatland microbial communities from SPRUCE experiment site at the Marcell Experimental Forest, Minnesota, USA - June2016WEW_6_10 | ecosystem: Environmental > Terrestrial > Soil >...
CTGAAGCGCAAAATTTCCAGCCCGGTCTCCTATGGTTCCGATTCGACCAATAAAATAGGGATTTTCGGAAGGGATAAGGTCCATGCCATTAAACGTGGTAACGACCGGCAATTTCAAAAGACCGACAAGTCGTAAAAATTCATCTCCAGCTCCGGAGATTCGAATCCCGTGACCCGCGACGATTATCGGTCTGCTGGCTCCAGCCAGCAGTTGCAATACTTCGTCGCATTTCTCCGCCGGATCGGTTTTAACGTCGTCTTCCGCACTATCATATTCGATCAATTCATTTTCATCAAGGGGAGCGCCCTGTACATCGAGCGGGACATCCAGCCATACCGGACCCGGGCGGCCAGATGTCGCAATATGAATGGCCTTATCCAGGAGTTTTTTAACCTCTTTGGGGCTGCGAATCGTTTCGGCGAATTTGGTAATCGATTTTACTACGCGAATAATATCCGCCTCCTGATCTCCCAATTGTCGCAAATGCAAATGCGGGTCGGAATAAACGGAGGTCTCCTGCTTGATCTGCCCGGAAAGATAGAGAACCGGTACGGAATCCATCCACTGGCCCTGAACGCCGGTCAGCGTGTTAAGCCCACCGGGACCGGAAGTCACATTCACGACTCCTATCTTTCCGGAGACTCGTGCATAGGTTTCCGCGGCCATGGCGCACGCCTGTTCATGATGGTTGCAAATATATTCGATGTCTTTAGATTTCCCGAAAGAGTCGTTCAAATACATGGCGCCTCCGCCAGGGATCAAAAACACATGGCGGACCCCGTATCGCTCAAAGAGCCTATTGACTATGTAATCCGATGTCGTGATCATAAAACCCGCTCAGGCGCATTTATTACTTATCGTATACTAATACATCTTTATTGATTTGATTTTTATTCTCTTCATACCATGCATATAGTTCTCTCAAAGATATATCAAAAGGGGTCGGCGCGAATGCCTTACACTCATTCTTTAACCGTGAATTGTCGCCGGAATATTCGGAAGCGATGCCGGAATCACGGACGCGAATGGGCAGGTCCTTGCCGGAAATCTCCCGGATTTTTTCTGCCATTTTGCAGAGGTATACCGTTTCATCAGGCGTGACGTTATAGGCGTGATGCTTCGGAGTATTCTGAAGAAAGTAATCCAGAACAGGCATCAAATCTTTTACATACAGAAAATCAAACCTGCGGTCCTGCTTCATCGTCAACGGCAGATTAAAGACACATTTACACATCATATTTGAAATGAAACGGATCGCATAATCCTCGTATTTACCGAAAATGCTGAAAATCCTGAGGTCAACGATTCTGTCATTTTTTTCAATATATTTTCCAATAACGTATTTTGAAAGCCCGTGCTCATCTACCGGCACATGCGTGTCGAAATATTCCTCTTTCATTTTAGGCAGGTAATGGCGCATGTCATAAATGGCCCCGGATCCGGTAACGATTATTTTTTCCAGTCGGTCCAGGTTACGGGCAAGGTTGAAAAATATTCGTGTATTTACATAAAATATATTGGATTGGTCCTTTGCGTTGCGATGTCCCGGTTTCGCCCCGGCATGAATGATGGCGTCGATTTTATTCGCATCAAGATATTGCCTCACCGCGTCCTCATCCAGCAATTCTAACTCGGAATGTCGCGGTGCAAAAATGGCATATCTCTGGGATAAAAATGATTCCTGTATATTTCGTCCTATAAAACCGCTGCCGCCGGTAAGGAGGATGTTCATCAGGATTCCTCTAAAAATTGCCCCAATCGTGAGATAACACGATCTCAATAGCCGATATTGCCAATCAGCGACTATACGGCATTATTGAAATTCTTGGCATTTATTCAACTATGTATTCACACCCATTCAAAAACCTTAAGATGTAGAGATAGCTTTGCCATGGTTGAAAGAAAAATACTTATGCCCGAAATAACTCCCGAAGATGATCACCACTATTAAGAGCCCTTGAGCGATCACCGGACGGATCTTGAAAACCTCGACTAAAACCGGAAGCAGGAGCAGGTTTATCACGAAGGTGACCCCGTAAATCGCGTAAAATAGGGCATATTCCCTTGCATAATTACCGCGTGTTTTAAAGACAAAATATTTATAGCATAAATAGGCATTGGTGATTCCCAAAATATTGCTTATAATCAACACAATGACATAGTGCAATTTCAACGGCAAAACAGACAGGACGATAAAAACTCCGTACCCGAACCCGGTGTTCCATGCGCCCGCCATGAGAAATCTGATAAAGGCGTTATTTCTTTTGATGAATTCAGAAACCATGAGGGGTTAGAAGTTGATCCGTTCTTTTTCAATTACCCGGGGACGTTTTAAAACCTGAGTGTGGATTGACCCAACATACTCCCCGATTATCCCGATGAAAAAAAGCTGAACCGCGGAAAAGAAAAAGAGCCCTATGATCAGAGGCGCGATTCCCATATCGAATGAATTCCAAAAAACCAGTTTAAGCACAAAAAATACCCCGGCGCACAGTATGCTTCCAAGGGAAACAAGGAACCCGAGCATGGTTGCAAGTCGCAATGGCACCTTTGAATGATTCGTAATGCCGAGCATGGCTATATCATAGAGCGTATAAAAATTATTTTTGGTAAACCCTTTTTTCCTTGCAGGCTGGGTGTATTCGATCCTCCCTATATCATAGCCGATATCGGCGATCAACCCCCTGAAATAGGGATAGGGGTCGTCTATTGTCCGCAGGATTTCAATTATTTTTTTATCATAGAGACCGAATCCGGTAAAACTTTTTATCTGGTCAATTTCCGAAAGCCTCGATATCAGGCTGTAAAAACGGTTCCGGATAAAAAACATGGCCCTCGATTCTTTGCTCTCCGTTTTGACCCCGACGACGATTTTATACCCCTCTTCCCATTTCCTGATAAAATCTTTAATCATGGCCGGCGGATCCTGAAAATCGGCGACCAAAAAGATAACCGCCTCACCGCTTGCTTGAAGAATCCCATGAAACGGAGATCGGATATGGCCGAAATTTCTTGAATTGACAATTATTTTAATATTTTTGTCATTTTCCGCGATTTTTTTTAAAATGCCGACGGTATTGTCTTTTGAGGCGTTATCGATGAAAATATGCTCATACGTGTATTGTTCAAGCCGCGAAAAAACTTCCTTTACGGCATAATACAGATCCTGAACATTTTCCTCTTCATTGTAACACGCCGTAACAATGCTGATTTTTTTCATATATCGCCTTTGATTAACACTGATAATACTCCTTATACCATGAGTGTGTTTTCATCAATCCATCCCGTAACGAACAACGGGGCTTCCAACCCAGTAGATCGCGCGCCTTGCTTGAAGATAAATATTGATCGGGAATTTCCTTCTGTGCCTGATTCAGAATTTTGAAGGATGGCTTTTTACCGGTTATGCTGTAAATCATTGTTACCAGTTTCAGGACGGAGATCGGATTCTCATCACTGAAGTTGAATGCCTGGCCTGCCAATTTATTTTTTTCCAGCTTTTCCGCCAGGGTAACGTACCCGTTGACGATGTCATCGACATACACATAATCACGGGTAAATTTTCCGTTGCTGCGTATCGACAATGTCTTATTCTCCAGAGCGCACCGGAAGGTATCCGGAACGATCCGTGAAAAATTAAAATCTCCGGGACCGAAGATATTACCACATCGTGTTACGACTACCGGCAATCCATACGTGTGGTAATAGGCCATGGCCAGAAGATCAGCGCAGCTTTTTGAAACATCGTAAGGGTGGATACCGATAAGCGGCGTCTCTTCGGTATAGGGAAGTTTTTCATGGTTCCCGTAAGCTTTATCGCTGGAAGCTATGATGATTGCCTGTATGGTCCTGGAATGACGCCCCGCTTCCAGAATAGTCCATGTGCCTTTAATATTCGATGTAAAGCCGCGCACCGGGTTTTCCATGCAGGAAGCGACTATCGCTTCAGCGGCAAGATGAAAAATAACCTCAATATTGTTCCGTTCGATGATTTCTTTCACCAATGCCTGGTTGGAAACGCTTCCCTTAAAGACGGCTATTTTTGCATAATCATCATTGGTAAAGATCGTCTCGTTCCTTTTTACTTTTATATCAAGACCGACGATATGCGCCGTGGTATTGTGCAACAAGTATCGAGTGAGGTTAGAGCCTAAAAATCCCTCATTGCCGGTGATCAATACTTTCTTGTTTTTCCAGAAATATTTATCCATGCCTACCAAACCTTCCAGGGAGCCCCCCGGTCGCTGTTCCATAATCTCTCGAGCTCATTTTTGTCCCGTAAGGTATCCATGGCTTGCCAAAACCCCTCATGTTTATAGGCATGCAATTGTTTTTCTGCTGCAATGCGTTCCAGCGGTTCCCTCTCGAAAGCGGTCGAGTCGCCGCTGCCGATCACATTGAACACCTGCGGTTCCAGCACGAAAAAACCCGCATTAATCCAACTGCCCTCGCCCTTGGGTTTTTCCAGAAATGACTTAACCAGATTGCGGTCCCCGATATCCAATACTCCGAACCTGCCCGCCGTTTGAATGGCGGTCAAGGTAGCATATTTCTTGTTCTTTTTATGCGATTTAATAAGGTCATTAATATTAATATCCGCTAATCCGTCGCCATAAGTCATCATGAAGGTCTCGTTACCTATATACTCTTCAACTCTTTTCAGGCGGGAGCCCGTGAGGGTTTCAAAACCGGTATCGACCAGCGTTACTTTCCAGGGTTCAGAAAAGGTAGAATGTATCTTCGTCTGATTGTTGGTCATGTCAATAGTCACATTGCTCGAATGCAGGAAATAGTGCGAAAAATATTCTTTGATGACATATCCTCGATAACCCAGGCATAGTATAAACTCATTGAAACCGAAATGAGAATAGATTTTCATAATATGCCACAACATGGGGTGTCCGCCTATTTCCACCATCGGTTTGGGAATAACCTGGGTCTCTTCGGCAAGCCGCGTTCCTTTGCCGCCGCATAAAATGACTACTTTCATGACATCTCCCCTCGTACACTCATAGATTTTCAAGCCTCGATCGACCGAATCTATCCCTACGATAAATTCTCATATATTTCCAGAGCAAAATGGACTCATTTGAGGTGGTCTCTCTTCGCCATGATTTATAAAGATATCTTTCAAAAATAATCAAGTTTTGGTCTGTTTCGCTATTCCCAATGGTGGTAATATCCTGGAGTTAGTGGAAATTTTTTGAAAAAGAGAATGCTCCAGAAGTAGATTATTGATTTTAAACCAGATAATCGCCATAAAAATGTCGGTTCACCTATGGATGAATCCACAATTTCATACAAGCGGGCATGATGGGCAATTACAGGGGATCTTTGAATATGGGGGAAGGGTACCAGTATTAGTTGAGACCGAAATACTATAGGACACAACCGGCCGTGGAAATGGTTGGGATAGTGGTGGAATCGTCTTGTCGGCTTCAGTGTGAGGAAATAGCCGGTCAGGATTATCATGCGAACGTTCGAGATGCCAGTAAATAGTCGAGTCTGAATGGATCGGTATGTACGGGGAAACACTGGGAGCCATTGATGAAAGGAAGGAATACTATGTTCGGATCGCAAAATTTAATGGATAGTAAGGTGAAATCAGGAGAATGAAATGAAAAAATTAAGCATCTGGTCGCTGCTGTTTGCGTTATCCATTAATGCAGTTTTGCTGATTCTCGCCTATAACTTCACTTTAGGCTATCATCTGGAAGAGGCAAAGAAAAACAGTCTGAAAGATATCACCTATGACAATCGATCAAACGATCCTCAAATCAAATCCTTCAGAAGCTATTCGGAACAATTAAATGCTTCGGTCAACGATATTTCCATCCATTTCAAGATAAATGCAAGAAACATAGCCTCTGTCGGCGATATTTTTCAAACCGCTCCGCAGGATAGGGGTATCCGCATGGAATTGGATAAAGGGGTGTTGAATCTGATTATTAATACCAAATCCGCCACTCCGCGATATATTCATTTGATCAGCAACGTTCAACCCGATGTCGACTATCCCATAGCCATATCCGTCGATAGAAACAACAAACTCAAAGTAATGATTGGTTCAAGAAGCGGAGAAGCAACCGATAATAATTTGCGTTTTGAAATATCCGATATAGCTATCGGAACGGGATTCAGCAAATCGAGACCGTTCGACGGCGTTATTTCGGATTTTTCCCTTGAATACTCACTCTATAATCCGGTGGAGCCGGGATATTATTCCGCTCTCCGATTCTCATTGTTAGTATCAATGCTTACTCTTTTCTGCCTGCTGTTTTATACTTTCAGCCGAACTCCGGAGGTTCTTAATAGAAAAACAAAAATTACCCTTGCGAGTGCCATTATCCTCACCGGATTCATCACGGCGGTGTTCTTCAGGTATATCATGGGCGCCTATTTAAATAAGGCATATCCCTACAACACGTTTCTTTCCATTCCAGCAGGCGTTCATTCGGCGTCGTTCGATGATTTTTTTACCATGTTGACATGTAATAAAGATTTAAATCCCTATTACTTCGGCAGTAATTATTATCCTTTCGCCAATATTATTTTCTTCATTTTTTCCCACATCGAAACAGAAGTTTCATTCCTGCTTTTTTGCTTTGCATTTGTGATTCCTTTTTTCCTGCTGAATAAGCATTATCTCAGTATCGATGCAAGGCAGAATATGGTAAATCTGCCCATTTTTACTTTATTAACGCTGCCGTTTCTGATTACCATTGATAGAGGCAACATAGAGAGCATGGTCTTTGTTTTCACCGCTCTTTTTATCTACTATTTCCAGAAAAATAAAAGCGTTCCAGCCTGCATTTTCCTTTCCATGGCGATTGCGATGAAATTGTTTCCAGCCGCTTTTCTTATTCTGCTGTTTGCAGAGAAAAAATACAAAGATATGGCGATTACACTGGCGCTGACCGTACTTATTTCCGTAATATCCCTGTCATTTTTCAAGAACGGTTTTTTCCATAACCTGCAATTTATTCTCTCGGGCTTCGGCGTGGCGGATAATAACTTTTTTAAAGATACTCCTTATTTGCAAAGAGGCGTCAGCCTGTTTACGTTGGTAAAATTAATATTGATAAAATCTAATTTGATTCATTCGGTCGAAGTGTCGTCTATTTTATCAATGTATGTAAAAACATCATTCGTTGTTTTTGGCCTGGTCGTCGCCTATATTTATTTTATAGAAAAAGATTTCTGGAAGAAAGTCTCCCTCATAACGTTCACAATATTATTGCTACCGCATATGTCAGCGGAATATAAGCTTCTTTACATATTTATACCTATGTACTTATTCGTAAATAATGAGAACGTGTCAAAACTGAACTTATTTTATCTTCTTTCGTTCACCCTTCTATTGGTTCCCAAGGATTATTTTTACTTTCGTGAATTCCGAACAGATACCGATGCAATTGATTTCTCGATAAATAACGTAATAAATATTTTTATATTAATAACGATGACAGCCGTAATCATAGCAAACGGTTTACTATATAAGGATAAAATGAATAACCCGATCCTCCCGGCGGTAGCGAAATCAAAAAAAGTTAGAAAATAAAAGCGTGAGCGGACTTTAATGCAAAACCGCGCCGTCTTAAAGAAGGATCCAAATAAAGGATTTTTTCAGAATGATCAACCGTAACGATCCCTGCTGGTGCGGAAGCGGAAAAAAATATAAGCGGTGCCACTTCTTTGACGACGCGGCATCCGGTGACAGGCTTGGCGAGCCATCACCCCGCATGAAGGAGTTCCCGCCGAAAACGATGAAAGGAATTGAGGGAATGCGGAAGGCCGGGGCCTTTAACGGCAGGCTCATCGATTACATCCGTCCCTTTGTCAAAGCCGGCATCTCCACCGAAGAAATCAATACCCTTATCCATCGGTACACGATCGACAACGGCCACATCCCCGCCTGTCTTGGATACCACGGCTATCCGAAATCGGTATGCACCTCCATCAATAATGTCGTCTGCCATGGTATTCCTTCCCCGGATGCCGTGCTACGCGAGGGCGACATCGTGAATATCGATTGCACGACCATTGTGAACGGCTACTATGCCGACTCGTCCGAGACCTTCATGATCGGTCCCGTTTCCGAGAAAGCGCGCCATCTCGTCTTGGTGAGCGCCGAGGCGCTCATTCGCGGCATCGATGCCGTGAAGCCGGGACGCTCCCTGACTGCCATCGCCGAGGCGATAGAGCCGTACGTGCAATCGCAGGGCTGCTCCGTGGTGCACCAGTACACCGGACACGGCATCGGGACCAAGTTCCACGAATCCTTTTTTTCGGTATACCACCATATCGACCGGGAATGCGACAACGTGGCGCTCCGACCCGGGATGACCTTTACCATCGAACCCATGATCAACCTCGGCGCCTGGCAGGTCACGCTTGACGAAAATGACGGCTGGACCGTGCGTACGAGCGACGGATCGTTGTCGTCCCAATTCGAGCATACCGTACTCGTCACGGCGGATGGCGCGGAAACGCTGACCCGCACGCCGTCGCAGATCGCCGCGGGGGCGCGACTCCAGGTCAACGGCGTCACGTTCATCTAAAGAGAGCATCGGAACCATGCCGCGTGCGTTGTCACATGAAAAAATTATCCTGGCGGGGGTTTTGACTTCAGATAATGAAGAGCGCCTCTTCGCCGAGGATATGCATGAAATGCGGCTTCTGGCGACCACGGCGGGCGCTTCGGTGGTCGCCGTGGTGATCCAGAAACGCGACCGACCGATTGCGTCAACCTTCATGGGACAGGGCAAACTCGAAGAGATCAAAGCGGTGATGCAGGCGAACGGGGCAACGACGCTTATCATCGATGCCTCCCTTTCGCCGGGCCAGATACGGAATATCGAGGAGATCGTGGCAGGAAAGGTCGTCGACCGGGGGCAGCTCATCCTTGATATTTTCGCGAAGCACGCACGAACGAACGAGGCGCGGGTCCAGGTGGAGCTCGCGCAGATGCGCACCCTCTATCCGCGCCTGACGCATGCATGGACCCATTTCTCGCAGCAGGTCGGCGGCATCGGAACGGTCGGTCCCGGTGAAAAACAACTGGAAGTCGACCGGCGGCTTGTGCAGAAGAAAATATCCGACCTTGAAAAACGTCTGGAAAAAATCAAAACCGACCGCGAGGTGCAACGCAAAAACCGGAGAAGCATTTTCAAGGCCGCCCTCGTCGGCTATACGAACGTCGGCAAATCATCGCTTCTCAACGGCCTCTGTCGCAGCAATGCAAACGTCGAGAACAAGTTGTTTGCCACCCTCGATACCTCAACGCGGCGCTCCTTCATCCCCGGCGTCGGATCTATCGTGATCTCCGATACCGTCGGCTTTCTGCGCAAACTGCCCCATCACCTGGTCGCTTCGTTTCGCAGCACCATGTCCGTTGTTTCCGAAGCAAGCGTGCTTCTCGTGGTGATGGATGCATCGAGCCGGTGGACCGAGGAGCAATATGAAACCGTCAAGACCGTTCTGGCGACCCTCGGCGCGGATGCGATTCCCCGGATCCTCATCCTCAATAAAGCCGACCTCGTGACCGATCCTTTTATTCGCAAGAAGCTTGCCCTCGCTTATCCCGATGTCCTGCTCGTTTCCGCCTTCAACAGGGACGATCTTCGCTTGGTAAAGGAGCGCATCGCGAGAGCGGTCCAGAATTTCGATCGGGAGCGGCGGATGGCGGATATCATCGCCGGTGAAACGAGGAGCATCATTGCCGATGGAGAAATGCATCGGCATTCCGACTCCGACGGCGGCCGCTTCCCGCACTCCCCGCCTCCCTGATTTTCGCATGAAGACCGCTACCCTCATAAAACCCGAACATCTCGCCGGCATCCGCAACCTGTCGTTACAGGCGCGGCTCATCGTCGAAGGCTTCATGGCCGGGCTTCACAAGAGCCCGTTTCACGGATTCTCGGTGGAGTTTCTCGAATACCGGCCCTACCTGCCCGGCGAATCGACCCGCGCCATCGATTGGCGAAAATTCGCCCGTACCGATAAGGCCGTGGTGAAGCTCTTCGAGGATGAAACCAACCTGCGCGCGCAGCTGCTTATTGACAAGAGTGCTTCCATGCTTTTTTCCTCGATGAAAAACGGCATGTCGAAACTCGATTATGCAAAAACCCTCGCTGCGGCGCTCGCCTGGATTTTCATCAGGCAGAGGGACGGCGTCGGTCTCGCGGCGTTCGACGAGTCCCTGTCGACGATGTTGCCGCCGCGCTCTTCCAACGTCCAGCTCCAGGCGATCCTCGCCGCCCTCGATTCATTGAGCGGGGGCGCGCAGACACGGTGCGGCGCCGCCATCAATGCCGTTGCAGCCCATATTGCGAAACGGGGCCTTTGCGTGATCTTTTCCGATCTCTTCGACGACCCGGGGGAGATCATCTACGGGCTGCGGCATTTGCGGTTCAAACAGCAGGATGTCATGGTGCTCCAGATCCTCGATCCGCAGGAGCTTTCCTTCCGTGCTCCGGAGAGATCCCGGCTTCACGATCTCGAGACGCACGGCAGCATGGTGCTCGATGGCGAAATCGCCGCCCGTTTTTTCCGTGAAGGTATGGAGAAGCACCGCAACATGATCGAACACGCCGGCAGGGAACTCGGCATCGACTTTGAAATCATCGCGACCGACGAACCGTTTCAGAAAGCGCTCTTCCGTATTCTTGAAAAGCGGAGGCGCTTGCTTTGAGGGCGCTGGCGTTTTATCGTCCCGAATTTCTCTGGGCGTTTTTTTTTCTCGGCGCCATCCTGGCCATCCATCTCCTCCGGCGGCCGCGCATAAAGAACCTCGATTTCTCAACTCTCCGGTTCTTTCAGATGACCGTTCTCCGTGCATCCCGCATGCGCCGCCTTCGAAAATGGCTGCACCTTCTCATGCGCCTCGCGGCGACGGCGCTCATCATCGCGCTGTTTGCGGCGCCATTTAACAAGCACGACCGGTTCAGCGTGCTCCGCGATCCGCACCTGACCATTTTCAGCTGGATCGACCGGACCCCCAGCATGAGCTACACCGAACACGGCGTTTCGCTCCTGGATAAATCAGCCGCGCTCCTCGATACGCTGATAAAGGCATGCCCTGCAACTGTCAAGCGCCTCGATTATGACGAAGGACGCGAGAATTTCATCCCGTACAGTCCGGCTGCGCCGCAACCCCTCTCGGTTCGTCACGGGGATGCGCGCCTCGCGAGCGTGCTGCATGCATGGGATGAAAACCACGGCAACTATTCGCTGCCGCTGCTCCTGCTCTGCAGCGACTATCAGCGATCAACGACCGCGAGCCTCGACTCGCTTCTCCGGATGCGCTCCGGCAGAAATTTTCCTCGCCTTCTCTGTGCGATCCTCTCTCCCCGCTCGCCGTGGAATTATACGGTGCGCACCGCGGAGCTGCGCGACAGAGCCGGCGCGCCGACGGTCCATGCCGTTGTCGCGACCGGGGCGCGGCCGCTCGATTCTGGAGAACTGACCGTTACCATGTCTTCCATCCGCTGCGGCGCAAAAAGGATCTCCGTTGCCGCGTACGACTCCGTTCAGGTCGACCTTGAGGTTCCCTCGACGATACACGAGGGGGGAAGCGTGACACTGGTTGCGCCCGACCCATTGTCATTTGATAACACCCGCTGGTTCACTTCGCAGGCGCACGCTTCCTCACGAGTCATCGTCGTCGGCGACTCGCAGAAAAACTACCCCATTGCGGCGGCGCTTTCCGTGGCATCGCCCGCCCGCTGGAACCCGGTAACGACGGCAACGGGCGAAACGATCACTTCCGACGGACTCGATTCCGCCGACGTTGTCGTCATCAACGGCCTTGACCGACCATCAAGCCCGCTCGAAGCGCTCCGGCAAGGACGCGCTTTCGCGCAGAAAATCATTCTTCTGACGCTCTCGGGCGACGAAAAGGAGTCCGCGCAATCCATTACTTTCCTTTCCAGCATATTCTCGCCGGCGGTCAAGCTTAAAGCAGTATCGGTTACCGAGCCCGTAACGATCGTGCTCCCCGACACCATTTCCGAAGTCTGGCGTGGATTTCCGAGATTTAAAACCACCGAGGCATCGATCTATCGTTACGTCGAAGGGCTGCCGGGAACCGTGCTGCTGCGTCTGAGCAACGGCACGCCTCTCGTCACCTGCTCCACTGACCGCAATGGCCGAACCTGGATTCTGGCTGCCACGCCGATCGGCATTACCGATGCAAACAACCTCTGCGAAACCGGGTTTTTCGTTCCTTTCCTCGACCGCATCCTGCGTTATGCCGCAGCCGACAAGTTTCCGGCGACCGACTTCTGGATCGCCGGCATTCCTCGCCGAAACCCCTGTTACGGCGCCGGTAAAAACGCCGCCGTTATCCGGAGCGATGGAACCGTCTTGGCGCGCTGGCAATCGCAGCCCCTCGTGGTCTTCCCGGAACCGGGACTCTATAAAATTATACCGAACGGCGAAAACGCCTATTGGATCGCGGTCAATGCAGACCCTGCAGAGAGCAGGATGGATTACCCGCTTCCTCAAATTCCCGAAGCGGGCAGGGACAACATGGCGGTTTTATCTGAACGGCAGATTCTCGACGTTGTCCGTAACACTGGGCGACTGTCGTCGTATATTCCGTGGATTGTACTTTGCCTCTTGCTTATTGCGGAAATATTTCTCTGGGAGAGGCCAGCGGAAATCGGTGCTGGACCAAATAATAAATGAATTTTGAAAAGTAACAGAAAAAATATTGGTTTTCCGGCTGCACCATCCCTGCAATCGTCGGAGGAAATTAATAAGGCGGAGAAACTATAATTCTCTTTCTCCGCCTCACCCCTCACCCAGCCTCTTCGGCCATACTTTCGTCATTATCCGCTCTTCTGCTCTTTATTCTTGCATCAGAGAGTCTCTCTCCCTAACATTATAACCGTAATATTTAAATACGTGATTTAGTTTGCCATAATCTCGCCCTTCGCGTTTCCCCTGCATCCGGTAATTGGTTCATATCTTTCATTTTTATATAGAAAAGCAATTGTCATGCCGACAAAAATGGACCGATTTCTCAGAATTCAGGAAAAACGTGTCGATAAATCAATGCATTTTAATACATAGTCGTTCAACAATCGGTGGACAGAGTGGAAAGGAACCGTATTTTACCATAGAAATTTCTTAAAAATGCCAATCGCGTGCGGCCCGGACTTACTTTCTGTCCAGTACCGCGACGGTTTCAATATGCTCAGTATGCGGAAACATATCGATTCCTTGCAGCGAAATGAGCCGCCAGAGCGGTTGCAGCGCCCGAATATCGTGCCCGAGCGATTCGGGGTTGCAGGAAACATAGATGATCCTCTTGAACGGTGCATGACGCAACGCATCGAGAACCGGACCTGCGAGACCTCTGCGCGGCGGATCGAAAATGACCGTATCGAATTCGCCCTCGTGAACCTCCGGCAAAGCCGTTTCAACGGCTTCGCAGATAAAGCGCACATTCCGCACGCCATTTGTCATGGCCGCCCCTTTCGCCGCGGTGATTGACGCGGCGTTCTCGTCGATGCCGGTAACAGAGCGCGCATTGCGGGAAACCCAGAGGGAGATGGAGCCGACCCCGCAGTAGTAATCGAGCACCGCGGGGCTTCTTTCGATCCAGCGTAGCACTTCATTGTAAAGTGACGGCATCTGAAAGGGGTTGACTTGAAAAAAAGTCGAGATGCCGACCTTGAACGTATAGGAACCAAGCTTTTCGACAAGGAATGGCCTTCCCCACCAGGTCAGTTCTTTATCGCCGAGCACCACATTCGTGCGCCGCATATTGACGTTCTGGACGATTCCTACGATCTTCGCGGTCGGGGCGGTATGATGCACCGCTTCGAGAAGGGTCGCCGCGAGCCGCCGCGAACCGATGGGGCGCTGCCCGTTCGTCACGATCCCGATGAGTATTTCGCCCGTTCCCGCACCCTTGCGTAATAAAATATGGCGAAGGAAGCCGATATGCTTCGCCTCGTTGTAGGCCGACACGCCCTGCTCGTTCGCCCAGTCGCGCCCGGCATTTACAATAGCGGTTAAATCACTGTCCTGAAGGGAGCAGTTATGCTGGTCCACGATCGCGTGAGTGTCGCGACTGTAGCATCCAACAACCACCTGCGTCCGCCTGCCCATCTTTTTTATCCCGAAGGGAAGCTGCACCTTGTGACGGTAGTAACGCACCACGGGGCTCGGCATGAGATCCGGCACTGCGGTGATGCCGAGCGGCGCGAAGAGCCTTTGCAGTGTCTGCTTTTTCTCGCGAAGCTGCTCTTCGTAGTTCATGGCGATGAGCGTACAACCGCCGCACTGTGGAAAGTGTGGGCAAACCATCGGGCTTTTCAGGGAGGACATGAAGTTAAAAAATACGTTTGGCCGTTGAAAATCGCACTTGAAAACGAGAAAAACCAGGGGCGCCGGATAACCGGCAATGCTCACGACGGAACTTGCCCCGCCGGAAGGTTACCACTTATTTTTGCAAGCTAATATTGGGGTGTAGTTCAATTGGCAGAACACCAGACTCTGGATCTGGGCGTTTGAGGTTCAAGTCCTCACACCCCAGCCAATTTTCATGAAGGCGCTATCGTCTAGGGGTCAGGACGGGTGGTTCTCAGCCATCAAACTGGGGTTCGATTCCCCATAGCGCTACCAGTTCAGAACCCTTTAAAAGTTCCTTTTTCCGCTGAATTTCGGCACTTTTGAGGGTTTTTTTATTTATACCCGCATCTACTTTTTTTTCTTAAATTCTCCTAAATACTACCTGATTCCCCGAAATTGTGAAGGGGTTGTGAAGGCTTCACAAAAACCATCCGACAACATTTGATAATAAAACCGAGTGCAGGACTTGATAACCAAAGCCTTTTCAACTTGATTTCAGGGAGCCATTCAGGAGAGCGCACGGGTCTAAACCTGCCGGGTGGGAAGATTCAGGGATCGCGGAAAATCCTTGAAGCGACCTTTGAGCCGGGATAACCTTCAGATGATCAGCCAACCGCACCAGAGACGACGGCGTGAACAACCGGGACGAGTCACGGCGAGCAACAACGATTTCTTTTTTCGCGTAACTGGAAACGCGGCGGGCAAAGGGCAACACCGATTAAAAAACTTTGAGAAACCGCCTGAAGAAGGATGGTTAATTATGGGACTTATATACTTAACTCCCTAGATTTTATAACTTATTGATTTTAAATTAGTTGTGTTTTTGTGGTTTTGAGGTTGAATGGGATGATTTTTTAATAAATGTAGATTTAGGGAATTTAGGGAATTAAGTATATAAGCCCCTTAATTATCCCTAACCAACCTGACCGAGAAACCGCAACTCTTGTAGTAGTTGCTCCTGCTAAGGTCGACATTGCCGCAGCCGAGATAACGGCTGTACGCGAGTGACGCATCGCTCTCCGTAGCGCTCCACCAGTAGCCGTAGCTACCAATTTTGAAGAAATCGCCATAGTTAGTGCGAGAACCGCCCGGAAGAGCCGAAAAACTACTGCTATTATTCTTTGCCAAGTCGTTGCCGATTTCTCCCTCACATGTTGATGTTTCCCAATCTGTCTTCGACGCTAAGGATTTTGCGACCTTATTGCCCTCTGTTGTTCCGTCCCAATTATACCCATTTGCGATTAAATATTTCTCCAGGATGGTCCACTCCTTATCTGTAGGAACATGCCAGCCCGCCGGGGCAAGCTTCTTTGTATCTACAGCGTACCAGTTATACAGGGCGCCATATTCTTTAATACTATCAACATTGGACGTGTTGTCGTAAAAACAATGTCCCGGCGTGGTAAGAGCGACCCATTTAGTACTATCTGTTACGTGAGGTATTGCCAAGCCGTCGTTATACCTGGTTGTCCTCAAATTCTCCACCATCCATACCTGATTCCCTATCTTTACGGTATGGTACACATTTCCATCAGTATCTTTTACTGTGCCGATAGCATCTTGACCCATACACACCGTCCTTCCGCTATGGATAAAAAATTCTTACGCCTAAGAGATTATGCGTCTGAGTGGAAGAAATAATATGATGACTGGAAATAAGGCAAGGAATAAAATTTGCGGAATGAGGTCGTTCATTATTCTGGAGCCCCGGCGGGGGCGGATGGGATGCGCGGCGCTTTGTCCGTCGCATGGGGCCGGGCGGGGGATGATAGGCGGCGAACCGCTCAAGGGATGCCGATTGAGGGCTTGACCCGAAACGGTACCGTCCTTGTGCGGAAGCGCCGACTTAAGCGGTTGCATTGGCGCGAAGTGCGCCCCCCGCCCCCCCTGGAACCCGCGAGTTGAACCGCAATCGGTCCACGGGCAAGGTGAAGACGTGCACTGCCGTGCCTGAACTAAAGGCCGAGCGCCTTCAAATAGGCGTGCTCCTGCTGTACACCAATCAGGGTTTTATCGACTTTACCATCCCGGAACACCATGACCGTCGGAATCGCCGTAATACCAAACTTCGTCGCTGTAGCCTCATCCTCATCAATATTCACCTTAAATATTTTCGCCTTACCCATGACCTTTTCACTTACTCGATCGAGAATCGGGCCAGTTATCCGGCATGGACCGCACCACGGCGCCCAGAAATCCACGAGGACCGGTATTCTCGCTTCAAGTACATCGCTTTTGAAATTGGGACCACTAGTTGACTCCACCATAGCTCTCTCCTCTTCATGGCATTATAGCCCTCTTTATATGACATGCAATGGTAATGCCAAAAAACAAGACGACATCACGTTGCGTCAGGGTTTATTCGACATAATTCGCAAGTTATATTCCGTAAAATTCCTGCATCGGTTTAGTGGTATTTTGTAATGTATTGATTAATATGATCGTAATTTTACTCATTGGCTTACAGTCATACTGAAATACACAAGTAGTATTTTTTCATCAAATCCAAACGAGGAAGCGCTTTCATGCATCAATTCGTGCTGTTCCTGTGTCTTTTGTCAGCAGTTGCCAATGCACAGCAGTATTATGAGGCGTCAGGTCAAACAAGCGTATTCACTTTGACGGCTGGAGCCAAGGCGGGACCTGGAACATCAGCAGTCCGTTTAAATAGCCATTTGACGCCTTCGGCTCCGCCGCATATGCTGGTGACCATGCAGAATGTTATTCATATAATTATACTCGGCGTTCAGGGGCATGGTCGGGTTTCCATTTATAACCTTGTTGGCAAAACGATACAGACGGCGTATATCGATGGCAAATCCTCCATTACGCTCAAATCGGTTCCCCGTGGCGTCTATTTTGCCCGGCTTGAGGTAAATGACAGGCTGGTTCAGACTACCCGGTTCTGGAAGGAGAGGTAGCCCTGAGAACTCAAATTTTTTCCTCCATAATGATCTTGGTCGCAACGACGTTTTTGTCCGCCCAGCAGTTGCAGGTAGATTCGGTAAGCGTCGATTCAGTGTGGAACAGTGATAGTTTGGTATACTCAATCCAAGGCTTGGACACTATCAGGGATACTATCCCACAACGGGATCTGTATCTTTCCTTCATTCCGATGGGCGAAGGCATGGCAGAGTGTTTTGTGGCAATGTCCGTTGATAGCGGAATGACCTGGGCAGAGCCGGCGGACTCGCTGACCGCGCAAGATAGCGGCGCCGTCGCAGACACGATGGGACTGGGCGTCCCGGATACACTGGGCATTGCAGACTCACTGAGCGTGCTGGATAGCGGCATCGCCACGCTGGTCCAATGTGGCGTAAAATGCAAGGTGAAGCTTCGCGTACTTGGGCAGGACCGTCCGAACGTTGCGTTCAAAATAACCGCGCTGCAGTGGCAGCCAATCATCGCGGGCAATCCGACGCAGGTCACTTTAGGAGTAATCGCCGCTCTCACGCCTGGAGCTTCGTGCAGCGTCAACCTGCAATGCAGCCTTGAGAATGCTTCGCTGGGGCTTGGATTCGCGACAATTTCGATGGTCTGGTGGGACGCTTTCGGCAATGGAACATGGAACGACAGCACATCGATGCTATCATATACCTGGCTTACCACCGTACCGCAAGGAGCCGCAGGCCAGGAGCGGCCAGTGATTGCGAAAGCGCGCGATGCAAACGGTTTATGGAGCGCTCCCTGCACGCTGTCGGTGAAGTTCGGAATCACGACAAGGCTGCTGACCATGATGAGCATATCGGCAGGAACGTTCCAGATGGGTTGTACCGTTCCCGCTGTTCCGTTACTCTCATCTCCACCCGACGGTGCGATAAACGCAGCGGTGATACCAACCCTGTCCTGGAGCACGAGCGCTTATGCCCTTTCTTATCGTGTCCAAGTATCAAACAATTCCTCATTTACGCTGGTGTTCGATACTACTATCAACGGGACATCGAAACAAATTCCGCAATTATCAAGCGATTCAACTTATTACTGGCGGGTCTACGCGAACGATGTCTATGGTGAAAGTTCCTGGTCCAGCGTCTGGAGTTTCACCGTCATGACCGGTAATGGAAGTGCATTGGCGAAATTCATGCCGACAACTTTTGACTCTGTGAACAATGGCTTTAATGCAAGCCCAATGCACAGTGTAACACTCGGAGCGTACACCATTTCGCAGACCTTGGTGACGCAGGCACAGTACCAGGCGGTTATGGATACGAATCCCGCTTTATTTCAGAATGACGATTCGGCGTCATTGCGACCGGTCGAGCAGGTGTCGTGGTACGATGCCGCGCTGTTCTGCAATGCGCTCAGTAAACAGACGGGATTGGACACCGTCTATAACTACGCCGGTGACGGGACAATCGATTCCGTGGTAGTGATTGACTATACTAAGAATGGCTACCGGTTGCCGACCGAGGCGGAGTATGAGTATGCCTGTCGCGCGGGAACGACGACCGACTATTACTGGGGAAGAAATTATCCTCCGCTAACAAAGGCCGACACCCTAGCAATAGACAGCAATGCGGTGTGGTACTACAATTCACCCTATATCACACTACCGGTTGCAGACAAGAGGTCGAATGCCTGGGGTTTGTATGACATGAGCGGAAATGTGTGTGAGTGGTGCAATGACTGGTACGGAAATTACGGCGCAAGCAGCCAGACTAACCCGACGGGAGCAACGGGCGGCAGTTATCGTGTGCTGCGTGGGGGCTCGTTTTACAGTTACGGCGTCGCCAACGATCTATGCTCGGCGTATCGCATCAACAACAACCCGCACGACAAGTATGACCTCTACGGTTTCCGGGTAGTGTGCGGCGCCCGGTAAGCTATGTTTTCTTTGTTCTTTTCCTTTTTATTTTTTTCCGACATTTACTTTTTGCTCTTTTGTTTTCGGTCGCAACACAAAAAATATGGATTATTAAACTATACCGTCTATGCGAACAACACTGGTTGGAAAGCAAGTGAGGGTTCGGGCATCTTACCGAACAATTCCGACTCCAATTGAGGAAGCCGTGCGGCATCCGATTTTGCATTCTTGCGTATGCCGATATTCATGGCCAGATAGAGAAGCGGATGCGCCATATTCCACGGAAGATTTTTAACCACTGAAGATACTTTGCTGAATTCCTTCTTCACCCATATTTCACCGGACTGCAATTCATAGGGAGTCATGTTTTTGGGCCTGAAAACGACCGTCGAATGGTCGTAATACCTCCAATTTTCGGTGAGAAGACGTCCCTCATCCTTCAACCGCCGGTACACTGCGGTACCGGGGTACGGAGTCAGGATATTGAACGAGGCGGTGCCGATTTTGTATCGCCGCAAAAACTCAAGGGTTTCAGGAAAAATCGCTGGGGTATCATCATCGAATCCGAAGACGAATGAGGCATGAAAATGAATTCCCATTCCTTTTATTATTTTCACCGCCTCGCCCATTTTTTCAATATCTTTAATGGATTTACGCATTTTCTGCAGTTGTGATGCAGAGACACTTTCTAGGCCGAAGAAAAGCGCCCCGCATCCGCTTCGGGCGGCAAGCTGCATCAACTCCGCATCATGAACGAAAGAAATTGATGCCTGACCCACCCATTTTATTTTCAAAGGTTGTATCGCCCTGAAAAGCTCCTTCGCATAATGTTGGTCGCCGATAATATTGTCATCCAGAAAAATGTAAATCTTATTTTCTGATTCAGCAATATCACGAACCACATTGGAAATAGAAGCGTGGCGAATTTTTTTGCCATATAAATTGGAAACGCAGCAGAAATCGCAGCTGTAAGGGCAGCCGCGCGTCGTCATGATCGGGACAACATTAAAAAGCCTTTTCCTGGTAGCATGCCGTAAACGCATCGGAATGTAGCGTTCCAATGAGGGGGACTGATGCTCATAGCGAGCTTTCATCCGGCCGTTTTCAAAATCCTGCAGCACCTGTTCCCAGACTTCTTCCGCCTCTCCCACCACCACCGCATCGGCATACCGCAGCGCTTCATCCGGAAGAATCGTGGGATGCACTCCTCCGAGAATTACTTTTTTCCCCCGTTTTTTAAATTCCTGGGCCAAATGATAAGCACGGGGTGCGTTGGAGGTCATGCAGCTGATACCGACCAGATCGCACTCGTCATCGATATTCAATCGTTCACTTTCTTCCTCAACTATTTTAGTCTGATGCTCAGGGGGAGTAAGCCCTTCGAGTAGGTGCAACGCCAGTTGCGGAATCATCAATCCGCCTGGAGTCCTGGTATCAGCGGAGATACCCGGTGAAATCAACAATATTTTCACGACTGGCGCTCCATTGACGAAGAGAATTGACTGATGGTTTCAATACCTGCCGCGATGTTGCGGGATACTATTTGATACGATGACAAGGGGATGGAAATTCCCACGCTAAGCGGACCGTCGACGCGGAGATGATGAGCGCGATGGGGAAGCTTCACTGCACACCGTCATCTGAAGACCGGCGTTGAGCCTTACGTTCGAGGCGGCGAGCTTGTTTTTCCTGATGTTTTTCCCTCTTGGCCCGCTCCCGGTTGTTTTTTTCCATTGAAGCTCGCGATTTACGCGCCATATACATGCCCTTCTGTTCGTTAAAATGCGCGACAAAAGTTATTGGTAGAATTCTCGAAGTCCGCAGTTGACTGCAGGACGTTTCAATTTATTCAGCGCACTTTCCTTGATCTGGCGCACCCGTTCGCGCGTGAGACTGAATCGATAGCCGATCTCATCGAGCGTGCAGGAGGTCTCGCAGCCGATTCCGAAGTACAGGTGGATGATTTCTCTTTCCCTTGCATCAAGTTTCGCGAGCGACCGCCCCACTTCCTGGCTCAGAGACAGGTGCGTCATGATCTCTTCTACGGCGCCGGCTCCATCGCAGGAAAGCTTGTCGTGAAGCGTGGCCTTCCCGTCTTCAGCAGGAGCGTCGAGGGATGCGTGGCGGCTAGCGACTTGCGTCATCATATGAACGTCCCGCGCGGACATTCCAATTTCATCGCCGATTTCCTGCATGCTGGCGGTGCGCTTGTGCCGCTGCTGGAGTTTCCTTTGCGTCTGCTCTATTTTGTAAATCGAACCGACGCGGTTAATCGGCACGCGGACAATGCGGGACTGATCTGCAAGAGCCTGAAGGATTGCCTGGCGAATCCACCAAACTGCGTATGAAATGAATCTGAAGTTTTTCTTCTCATCAAACTTCCTCGCAGCGCGCATGAGTCCGACATTCCCGACATTTATAAGATCGCTAAGAGGCAATCCCTGATTTATATAGGTAAGCGAAACGCTGACGACAAAGCGTAGATTGGCAAGGACAAGGGTCTTGAACGCATCGGTGTCGCCCTCACGAATACGCGCCGCCAGCTCGGCTTCCTTTTTACTGGTAAGCGGGGCATTTTTCGCGATTTGCTTGAGGTAAATATTTATTGACTCATCATGGGTCGTAATCATCGCGCCGGCACGCATTCGAGATTTCCTTGGCGCCATGACTGCAACCCTTCACGATACGGGGAAAAACAATAATTTCATCAGCAATAATTCTGACAAAAGTATACATCGTGCCTCTGATAATGGTCCTCAACTTATAACAAGAACCAATGCTCGCATATGAACAGACACAAATCTTATCGAGCCTGCAGATCGAAACAATCGCGAAAGGAAAGAAGCAGGACATTACGGAGTATATCGTGAGGAGACATCTACCCTCAATAAAAAAGCCTCCGACACATTAGTCTCGGAGGCAGATAAAATTCCCGGCGGTGACCTACTCTCCCACGCAGTCTCCCACGCAGTACCATCGGCGCTGCAGGGCTTAACTTCCGTGTTCGAGATGGGAACGGGTGGTACCCCTGCGCTAGAACCACCAGGAAAAATTTTCCCGATGAATTCGACATATTATGCTGTAAATGAAGCACATACGCTGATAGAGAAGATAAAGTTTCAAGCCTCACGGATTATTAGTATCACTCGACTTAACGTGTCGCCACGCTTACATCTGTGACCTATCAACCTTGTAGTCTTCAAGGATCCTTCAGGGGGGATATACCCCACGCGATATCTAATCTTGAGGTCGGCTTCCCACTTAGATGCATTCAGCGGTTATCCGTGCCGTACATAGCCACCCAGCGATGCTCCTGGCGGAACAACTGGTACACCAGTGGTACGTCCATTCCGGTCCTCTCGTACTAGGAATAGCTCCTCTCAAATATCGTGCGCCCACAGTATATAGGGACCGAACTGTCTCACGACGTTCTGAACCCAGCTCACGTACCGCTTTAATTGGCGAACAGCCAAACCCTTGGGACCTTCTTCAGCCCCAGGATGCGATGAGCCGACATCGAGGTGCCAAACCGCGCCGTCGCTATGAACGCTCGGGCGCGATAAGCCTGTTATCCCCAGAGTACCTTTTATCCATTGAGCGACGGCAGTTCCATTTCCAACCGCCGGATCACTAAGCCCTGCTTTCGCATCTGCTCGACTTGTTTGTCTCGCAGTTAAGCTCCCTTATGCCTTTGCACTCGACGCATGATTACCGACCATGCTGAGGGAACCTTTGGATGCCTCCGTTACTGTTTAGGAGGCGACCGCCCCAGTCAAACTGGCCCCCTGGCATTGTCCCCGCGCCCGATAGAGGGCGCAAGGTTAGAATTGCAACTAAATAAGGGTGGTATGTCAAGGTTGGCTCCACAAGAGCTGGCGCCCTTGCTTCAAAGCCTCCCACCTATCCTGCACGTACGTAGCCGAAACCCAGTGCCAAGTTGCAGTAAAGGTTCATGGGGTCTTTCCGTATAGCTGCGGGTGTCTGGTATCTTCACCAGAAATCCAATTTCGCCGAGTCCGTGGTAGAGACAGTGCTCAAGTCGTTACACGATTCGTGCAGGTCGGAACTTACCCGACAAGGAATTTCGCTACCTTAGGACCGTTATAGTTACGGCCGCCGTTTACCGGGGCTTCGATTCAAAGCTTTACCAGGAAACCTGGCTGACCTCTCCTGTTAACCTTCCGGCACCGGGCACGTGTCACACCCTATACTTCATCTTACGATTTAGCAGAGTGCTGTGTTTTTGTTAAACAGTCGCTTGAGCCTCTTCACTGCGGCCTGCCGAAGCAGGCACCCCTTATCCCGAAGTTACGGGGCTAATTTGCCGAGTTCCTTTACCACGGTTCTCTCGCGCACCTGAGGCTACTCGCCTCGTCTACCTGTGTCGGATTGCGGTACGGACAATTGTCAGAGTAATGCTTAGAGGCTTTTCTCGGCAGCCGAGCATCGACCGGTTCCTTTGTCCGAAGACGCCGTTCCCCATCACACTTCAGAGTTAAAGGAGTCCGGATTTGCCAGAACTCCACTCCTTTGTGCTTAGACCCACACCAATAGTGGGCCGGCCATAGCTTCCTGCGTCACCCCATCGCACTGACAACTGGTACAGGAATTTTAAACCTGTTTTCCATCGCCTACGCCTGTTCGGCCTCGGCTTAGATCCCGACTTACCCTGGGAGGACGAACCTTGCCCAGGAAACCTTAGACTTTCGGTGTGCAGGTTTTTCACCTGCATTATCGCTACTCATCCCAGCATTCTCATTTCTGATACCTCCAGCACCTCTTACGAGATACCTTCACTGGCTTACAGAATGCTCCTCTACCATCTCCTTCTTGCGAAGGCAGATCCACAGCTTCGGTAGCATGTTTAGTCCCGTGTATTTTCGGCGCACATTCGCTGAACTAGTGAGCTGTTACGCTTTCTTTAAATGATGGCTGCTTCTAAGCCAACATCCTAGCTGTTAGAGCAAACATACATCCTTAGTCACTTGACATGCATTTAGGGACCTTAGCTGATGGTCAGGGTTGTTTCCCTCTCGGGAATGAAGCTTATCCCTCACTCCCTGACTCCCATACATTGAATAACGGCATTAGGAGTTTGATTGGGTTTGGCAGGCTGGTGGGCCCCCTAGTCCATTCAGTGCTCTACCTCCGTTATTGTCAATATGAGGCTATACCTAAATATATTTCGAGGAGAACGAGCTATCACCAAGTTTGATAAGCCTTTCACCCCTAGCCACAACTCATCCACTACTTTTTCAACAGGAGTTGGTTCGGACCTCCATCCGGTTTTACCCGGACTTCATCCTGGTCATGGCTAGCTCACTTGGATTCGCGTCTACCGAATGCAACTCGATCGCCCTATTCAGACTCGCTTTCGCTACGGCTCCGTGCCTGAGGCACTTAGCCTGGCTGCACCCGAGTAACTCGCTGGGTCATTAAACAAAAGGTACGCCGTTATCCCTTTCAGAAGGTTGCCCCTCTAATCAAGACTTCGACTGGTTGTAGGTATACAGTTTCAGGTTCTATTTCACTCCCCTCTCGGGGTACTTTTCACCTTTCCCTCGCGGTACTGGTTCACTATCGGTCATTGGTAAGTATTTAGCCTTAGGAGATGGTCCTCCCGGATTCCTACGGAATTCCACGTGCTCCGTAGTACTTGGGAACATCACGAGGAAGTCATATCTTTTTCGCTTACAGGACTATCACCTTCTGCGGCCCAACTTTCCAGATGGTTCAGCTAAAGATATGATTTGTAACTTCCCGGCCATTCGGTACAACGGCCATGCAACGTCCCGCTACCCCGTTCTGTCAACGCATACCGGCTTACAACAGAATCAGTTTAGGCTGTTGCCCGTTCGCTCACCACTACTAGGGCAATCGTTCGCTTACTTTCTCTTCCTAGGGCTACTTAGATGTTTCAGTTCACCCCGTTACCTTCCACAACCTATGAATTCAGTTGAGGATATCACCCGAAGGTGATGGGTTGTCCCATTCGGAAATCTCCGGATCACGGTGTGTTTGCCACTCCCCGGAGCTTATCGCAGCTTACCACGTCCTTCATCGGCTACCAATGCCAAGGCATTCCCTGTATACCCTTTGTATCTTGAAACAATAGTACTTGCCTATCGGCGAAATATGTGCTTCATTTACAGCATAAATATGTCAAAGAACAGATATATAACAAGCATTTGACGACGTCACCGCCGACATATACTTATTTCTCAATGTCAATTCATTACCGCCGATAACAAACCGTTCAAGTTCCTAAGCAAAGAAACCGGCGGCACTAATTTTTTATGGAGCTGACAGGGATCGAACCTGCGACTTCGTGCTTGCAAAGCACGCGCTCTCCCGACTGAGCTACAGCCCCAATTTGTTGCGGACTGTAAGTACTCCCTCGCCCGCTCCCGAGCGGAACCCCGTATCGGGGAACCGTGTCGAAACACTTCCCCGACTCACGTGGGCCTGGAAAGATTTGAACTTTCGACCCCTTCCTTATCAGAGAAGTGCTCTAACCAACTGAGCTACAGGCCCTATTGGATTTTAAAGAGTTATGATCCCTTTGAAAATTTTGATGTGTGTGACCGGACTCCGGTCAACCTTTATGTATTACGGGTGCATACGTTACGTACGGGTTCACAATTTTGAACCCCTACCGCATGGTCCGTAATACTCCATAGAAAGGAGGTGATCCAGCCGCACCTTCCGATACGGCTACCTTGTTACGACTTAGCCCCAATCAATGGCCTTACCTTAGGCGCACTCACCCCTTGCGGGTTAGAGAAGCGACGTCGGGTACTGCCATCTTTCATGGCTTGACGGGCGGTGTGTACAAGGCCCGGGAACGTATTCACCGCGGCATGCTGATCCGCGATTACTAGCGATTCCAGCTTCATGAAGTCGAATTGCAGACTTCAATCCGAACTGAGATCGGTTTTAAGGGATTAGCTTGACATCGCTGTCTTGCATCCCGTTGTACCGACCATTGTAGCACGTGTCTTGCCCTGGACGTAAGGGCCATGATGATTTGACGTCATCCCCACCTTCCTCCTAGTTAAACTAGGCGGTCCCCCTAGAGTTCCCAGCGTTACCTGATGGCAACTAAGGGCGAGGGTTGCGCTCGTTGCTGGACTTAACCAAACATCTCACGACACGAGCTGACGACAACCATGCAGCACCTGTGTAGAGTGTTCCTTGCGGAAAGGCTCCCATCTCTGGAAACTTTCACTCCCATGTCAAACCCAGGTAAGGTTCTTCGCGTTGCATCGAATTAAAGCACATGCTCCACCGCTTGTGCGGGCCCCCGTCAATTCCTTTGAGTTTCACCCTTGCGGGCGTACTTCCCAGGCGGGATACTTAAAGCGTTAGCTACGACACTGGAAGGATTGACTCCCCCAACATCTAGTATCCATAGTTTACGGTTAGGACTACCAGGGTATCTAATCCTGTTTGCTCCCCTAACTTTCGAGCCTCAGCGTCAGTATAGGACCAGGAGACCGCCTTCGCTGCTGGTGTTCTTTCAGATATCTACGCATTCCACCGCTACACCTGAAATTCCATCTCCCTCTTCCTTACTCAAGAACCGCAGTATTAAAAGCCGGCCTCAGGTTAAGCCTGAGAATTAGACTCCTAACTTACGATCCCGCCTACGCTCCCTTTACGCCCAGTAATTCCGAACAACGCTCGCCCCCTACGTATTACCGCGGCTGCTGGCACGTAGTTAGCCGGGGCTTCCTCGAGCGGTACCGTCAGGCTCCGGCGGTATTAATGCCGAAACTTTTCTTCCCACTCAACAGAGCTTTACAATCCGAAGACCGTCATCACTCACGCGGCGTTGCTGCGTCAGACTTTCGTCCATTGCGCAAAATTCCCTACTGCTGCCTCCCGAAGGAGTCTGGGCCGTATCTCAGTCCCAATGTGGCCGTACACCCTCTCAGGCCGGCTACCCATCATAGCCTTGGTGGGCCGTTACCCCGCCAACAAGCTAATGGGCCGCAAGCTCATCTCCAAGCGAAAACGTACAAGTAGAGGTCCTCTTTAATCCGACAATCATGCGACCATCGGACCACATCCGGTATTAGCCCCGCGTTGGCAAGGTTATCCCAAACTTGAAGGTAGATTGCTTACGTGTTACTCACCCGTTTGCCGCTTTACTTGAGGGTTGCCCCTCTTTCTCGCGCGACTTGCATGTATTAGGCACGCCGCCAGCGTTCGTTCTGAGCCAGGATCAAACTCTCCATAAGAGTTTATTATCCTAGTTTCACATACTCAAGAATCACGGAAAACCGATCACACACATCGAAAATTTCAAAGAGCCGTTGTCGACTTGTTTTTCGACAATTTTAAAATATACTATCTGCCCTTAATTGAGTCAAACATTTTTTCATTCAAAAAAGAAGTTTGTTACCTTTTGCCCTCTCCAAATTGAACCTTTTATAATTATAGCCAGAAGAAAATACTTGGTATTTTTGCGCTGCGCAACTTTTTTTAACTAAAAAATTTAAGAACTGCCACATCAACAAATTCTTCCACAAAAAGACCCATAAGCATTCGCTTAACCTCTTTATTATCAATACGGTATTGCATTTTATACTCTCAATATATTAAATAATGTAATAATGAAGTGGCATTACTCCGTGCGGGTTGTCTCTTATAGATATATGTTTTAAAGAGATTATCATCCATCACGTCTTGGCACGATAGTTCGCGGAGCGACCGCAAATCAGTAGTAACTAATTGATATTGATACTGATATGTTCTCACGCATGCTTTCATATTATATTTTACATTACCTGATTTATTGTGAATAGAAAAATTACTAATTACGATAGTTTTATTGAATATTTCCTGACATTTGCTGACACCCCTTATGAGGAGGTAGTTTCGATGACCACCGACAAACATGACCTGGAATTTGAAGAAACCGAGCTTGCCGCCGACAACATCCCTCATTCCGCCCAGTCCGACAATAAAAAATCCGCCGACCTGATCGATACAGCGACCTGCTGCAGGGGCATGAGCTGTCGTAAAAAGATCATTCTCGCCACGACCGCCGCTCTCGCGCTCTTCGCCATCACCCTTGCCTGTTCTCGATGGTGCCGACATTGCAAGCACGGAAACAAAGATATAGAGTGAAACCCTTGTTGAAGAGCTCGAAACGGAGAGAGTCTTGAGTTAGCCGCAAAACAAAATGAACTGCCTCGCAGCTCTGCTGCGGGGCAGTTCATTTGAATTGTTTTAGCGTTTAAATCTCATATAGTCAATATTGTGCTTTGTAATTTTGTACTGGATGATCCGTTTGGTAGTACCCAGAAGCGTTGCTGCCTCGGTTTGGTTGCCGCGCGAATCCTTGAGCGCATCGGTGATAAGTTCCCGCTCGTAAGCTGCCACCAAGCTCTCGAAGCTGTCCTTGCGTACGCCCGCCTCGGTGAGATCCTTCATCTGAAGCGAAGGCGGAAGATCGTGGCCTTCGATGCTGTCGCCAGTGGCAATAAGTACGGCGCGTTCCACGACGTTTTCAAGTTCCCGCACATTGCCCGGCCAATGATAGGCTACCAACATGTCAATTGCTGGTGTTGATAAGCGTTTGATGCTCTTGTTGTGCACCTTGCAATACTTCACGATGAAATGGTCGGCCAACGCCTGCACTTCCCCGCCTCCCCGATTACGGAGTGGCGGGAGAACGATCGTGAAAACGTTGATACGGTAGTAAAGGTCTTCGCGGAATCGTCCTTCCTTCACATCAGTTTCGAGGTCACGATTGGTGGCGCAAATAAGCCGTACATTAACGGGTACTATGTTCGTCCCCCCTACGCGTTGGATTTCTTTCTCCTGGATCGCGCGGAGAAGCCGTCCCTGCGCAGACATGGGCATTTCACCGATTTCGTCGAGAAACAGGGTGCCCCCGCTGGCCGCCTCGAAGCGGCCAATCCGCTGGGATACCGCACCGGTAAACGATCCTTTTTCATGCCCGAAAAGTTCGGATTCGAGAAGCGATTCAGGCAGGGCCGCACAGTTAACCGCCACAAACGGTCCCTCCTTGACGCCGCTTTTGTTATGAATGGCGCGAGCGATAATCTCCTTGCCCGTGCCCGTTTCGCCCCGAATGAGGACGCTGGTCGGCGACGGCGCTACCTGGCCGATCTGGCGGAAAATTTCGCGCATCAGGCTGGATTTCCCAATCATCGCCGATGGTTTTCCCATTTCTTCGAGCGTAGCGCGTAGTTCGAGATTTTCCTTTTCAAGGGCCGCGAATCGTGCCTGGTTTTGCCGCCGTTCATCCACGCCCTGCGCGATAATGTCAGCGATCGCCTCCAGAAAACGGAGTTCGTTTTCCAGCATATCAGGTTGCGTATCGGTGTCGGTAATACGATCGACCGACAGCGCACCGATCACCGTCTCACCCACCTTGATTGGAACGCAGAGAAACGCGAGGTTGCCTCCCGTAATTGAACTGCGCGCCCCTGTTTTGTTGAGAAACTGCGGCTCGTTGCGAATCTGAGGGATTAAAATCGATTTCCCGGTCGCCACTACTTTCCCGGTCACCCCTTCGCCGAGACGGTAACGCCCTTTTCGCTTCTCGCCTTCGGAGATGCCCCGGGCGGCATCAACCATAAGCACGGAATTATCGGGCGAGAGGATTGAAATCATACCGCGATTCATACCTGCATGAATTTCAAGAATTTCAAGGATCTCCTCCATGAGTTTTTCCAGATCGCCGCCCTGCCCAAGAACTCGGGCAATGTGGTACAACACGGAGAGGCCGTTGAACCCGAGATCCATCTTTAATTCGGAAAGTACCATGATCGGCTGGGACGGATGTCCAATTGTGAAGTCTTCATTTTGGAAAGAGCCGTTGCCGGAAACGCACCGGAAACGATTCCGTGTGGCGGGTCCGGCAATGGCGGCAAAAGCAATGACCGTGACGTCCGATTGCCTGAAAAATGCCATGCCCCCTTTGCGCCAACGACTCCAAAATTGCGCATCGGCACCCAGGGGGTCCTTATTTACTCAGTTATCATAGTATAACTGAAATTCATGCGGATGCGGACGCAAATGCATCTCGTCGATTTCCTTTTCTTTTTTCCACGTGACCCACGCGTCGATCAAATCCTGAGTAAATACCTCACCTTGCGTGAGGAACGCATGATCCTTTTCCAACGCCGCAATTGCTTCTTCAAGCGAACCGGGCGCAGTGGGCGTATGAGCAAGCTCCTCAGGGGTCATTTCATAGATATCCCGGTCCAGCGGAGCACCCGGATCTATTTTATTTTTGATTCCATCGATAGCCGCCATGAGCATGGCCGAAAAAGTTAGATAGCCATTACAGGTGGGATCCGGACATCGAAATTCAACGCGTTTTGCCTTGGGACTCGGCGAATACAAGGGAATCCGGCAGGCGGCCGAACGGTTGCGGGCCGAATAGGCAAGATTTACTGGTGCTTCAAAACCGGGTACCAGTCGTCGGTAGGAGTTCGTGGTCGGCGCTGCAAAGGCAAGGATTGCCGCCGCATGCTTTATTAAACCGCCAATTGCATTGAGGCCAAGCTGGCTCATTCCCGCATACTTATCGCCGGCAAACAACGGTTCCCCGTTTTTCCAGAGTGAAAAGTGGGTGTGCATACCGGATCCATTGTCCTGAAAGACCGGCTTGGGCATAAAGGTAGCCGTTTTGCCATGACGTTTGGCCACATTTTTTACGATGTACTTCATCCACATAAGCTGGTCCGCCATCATCACCAGCGGCGAAAAAAGCATGTCGATTTCAGCCTGGCCGGCGGTGGCGACTTCATGGTGATGCTTCTCGACAACAATCCCGACTCTCTGCATTTCTTCGACTATTTCCGTCCGGATGTCCTGCTGCGTGTCGGTCGGGCTTACCGGAAAGTAACCGCCTTTGTACGCCTGCTTGTAGCCGAGGTTCGGTTCTTCGCAGCGTGCGCTGTTCCACGCTCCTTCCCCGGAGTCGATGAAATACATCCCGGTATGCTGGTTCTGTTCATACCGGACTTCGTCGAAGATGAAAAACTCTGGCTCCGGACCGAAATAAGCGGTATCTGCAAGGCCAGTCTTCTTCAGGAACTCGACCGCCATCCTGGCAACATAGCGAGGATCGCGATTATACTCCTTACGTGTAATGGGATCGACGATATTCGCAATAAGGCTCACCGTGGGTTTAGCGAAAAAGGGATCAATGGCAAGAGTACCTAAATCAGGAACCGCCATCATATCGGACTCGTGAATCATCTTCCAACCCCGTATCGATGAACCGTCAAACCCCAGTCCCTCCACTATGGCCTTTTCGTCCAAATAGGACACTGGAAAGGTGCAATGCTGCCATGTTCCCAGAAGGTCGACGAATTTCACATCGACCATTGTTGCATTTTTCTCCTTCGCAAACGCAAAAACATCACTTGGTTTGGACATAGTGACACTCCCTCTCGTTAGGTTGGATTTGGAAATTTTTTGGCTGAAGCCAAATTTTTTTTGCCCGGTAAAATATAGCATTGTCTGCAATTGCCATGCCATGAGCGAATTTCTTCCCTAAATTATTGTGTACTACTACGGAAACTTCATCTCCTTTTCTCGGACATCGATAAAACGTGCTAACACAACCCGGTACTTTGATTCGGTAAATTATAAGAAGGATGGATCAGCAAGGATTTCTCTAAGATTTTAAGTTCAGTTTGGGACTTATATACTTAACTACCTTTTACAGCACAAGCAGAGCAAAATCCCATCTCTTGTTGAGACCTTCCCAGAAAAGACTCGATATTTTCGCTTTTTAAAGCGGTTTGATGCTTGATTATGCTTCCGAATTTAACCAAGGGAGTTAAGTATA
>Ga0187851_10000765_pt1 | contig 31963 bp, 29 predicted proteins | sample June2016WEW_6_10_FD_132997 | JGI IMG/M metagenome (GOLD analysis project Ga0187851, IMG submission 132997) | Peatland microbial communities from SPRUCE experiment site at the Marcell Experimental Forest, Minnesota, USA - June2016WEW_6_10 | ecosystem: Environmental > Terrestrial > Soil >...
AGAAGGAAAAGGGGGCAGCCGGGATTCTCTGCCACTTCGATGAACCACACTTCCGGATCTGAAACGTTGTCAACCATGTCGCCGGTCTAAAGTGTCAACTATGTCCCCGGCCGGTCAATGTTTGGCCCTCCGGGCTAGGTAGTAGGCGACTCCAAATGGATGGTGGCCGCAAGGCGCGGAGATCTCACGAAAAATGTAGAAACTGCAGACCCGAGCGAAGCTCGGGCGCCGTCTACCGAAGCCCGTTGGCAGGCGGGAGCGCCCGCCACGCCATCACACCGGAACACACGTGAGAAGCTTCGGTTAACGCAGACGAGGCCGCCCCGCAAACTCGTGCGGGCCGATGTGGGTGAGTTCTCCCTGGGTATCGAGCCAGACGTGGCCGCCGATGGACCGCCAGCGCCGGCAGAACGCGTAATCCTCGCTCAGGTAATGTCCGGTGTCGGGGTCGATCATGCAATCGAACAGCGCGTACTGATTGGGGCTGCTGGCGGGCACAGCCTGAGTGTGCACCGCGCCGTAGCGGGTCTCCGGGAACGCCTGGATCATGCGGCGGATCGCGGCGCGCTTGACCAGCAGGAACCCGGCGCCGGCGAAGAGACCGGTGACGAATCCATCCCTTGATTCCAGTTCTTCTCCCTCGCAGGGGACGCCCACGTAGCGCAGCGGCGCGAAGTCGAGCGGCTCGCCCGAGTGAGCCCGCGCGGCCGCGTCGGCATCCCATTGAATCGTCTTGAGTGGATACATTCCGGCAACCACATCCCGGTCGAAACGGAGCATCCGCGCCACCTGTTCCACTTCGAACGCGATATCGGCGTCGACGAAGAGCAGGTGCGTCGCCGATTCCGCGTCGAGGAACTTCGCGAGCAGCGTGTTGCGGCTGCGGGTGATGAGCGAGTCATAGCCCAGCAGCTCAATGGACACGCGGAAACCGAGGGCGGGGCCGGTCTGGAGCAGAGCGATGGCCGACTGCATGTAACGCTGATGCACCAGCCCGCCGTAACAGGGAGTGGCGACGAAAAGATGCAGACCGGAGAGATTCATGGCCGCGCTTTGGAACCGTCCATCGGCACGAATCCTATGGATGTCCGAACGCTTTGGCCTGGCGTTCCTGTATTTCCTCCGGCGTGAGGTTTTCCTTGCGCGTGGCGATGGACCAGGTGAACCCGAAAGGGTCCTTGACGTGGCCGTAGCGGTCGCCCCAGAATTGGTCGGCAAGCGGCATCACGATCTCGCAGCCGGCGGCCACGGCCTGGTTCCATACGGCATCGGCGTCGGTCACGTAGAGATGCAGGGAAAACGGCGCGCGTCCCTGGGCCAGCGGCGGCAGGTGAAACTCCTCGGTGAAATCGTCGCTGAACATGACGATGGAATCGCCGATGCGCATTTCAACGTGCATGAGTTTGCCTCCGGGGCCGGCCCCGCGGGATAGTTCGACGGCCCCGAAAGCGCGCTCCAGGAAGCCGGCGAAAGCCGCGGCGCCGTTGACGATCAGGTGCGGCGTCACGGTGTGGAAGCCGGGAGGAATGGGATTCGTTGTTTTCGGCATTTGGGTATCATATCGCAGACGGAAACGGGCGGGCTGTGTGACGGACGACAATTGACGGACGACATAGACCGATCGTCCGTCCCACCGCCGGTTCTCAATTGCCCAGCAGCTCATCCACCAGCTTCTGGGCGCCGTAGAGCTTTCTCAGGGCTTCGGTCATGCCGCCGGTATGGACCGCCACGGCGCGGTTGGTTTCGCCTTCGTAAACAAAATCGCCCACCAGCGATTCGATGTTGCCGTCGAAGATGAGGCCCACTATCTCGCCCTTGGCGTTGATCACCGGCGAGCCCGAGTTGCCGCCGATGATGTCGTTGGTGGTCACGAAATCGAGCGGAGTGGATAGGTCGAGCTTATCGCGGCCCTCCACATAGCGGGATGGCAGGTCGAACGGCGGCGCGAAATCGAAGCCGAGGCCGCGGTCGTAGAGCCCGTAGAAAGTGGTCTTATACGGCGCCTTTGTGCCGTTCATGGGATAGCCCAGCACCCTGCCGTAGGAGAGCCGCAGGGTAAAGGTCGCGTCGGGATAGGTGGATTTGCCGTAGGCCGCGAAGCGCGCTTCCCCGAGTTGCTCGCCGGCGCGCTCGACCACGCTCGACACGCTGTCCTCGTACCACTTGACCAGTTCGCGGCGCAGCGGGTCGAGCCGGCGCAACAGTACGATCATGGGATCGGTGGAAGCGGCCACCGCGGAGGGGCCGCCATCCACAAGCTGGCGGCGGAAAGCGGGGTCGGCGAGTTTCGTTCCGTTGGCGAAAGCGGTTGCGGCCTCGAGCGGCGTGCGGCCGCCCAACACGGTCTTGATGTACTCGTCCGTGGGACCCAGTTCGGCCAGGGAAAGCTCCAGCATGCCGGCCATGCGGGCTATCTCCATGGCCGGATAGAGCGGCGCGGGAGAGAACATACGCTGGCGAAGCGAATCGAGCTCCGCCTCGTGATAGCCCTCGATGCGCTCGCCATCGGGTTTCCGGATCTCGGCCACGTACTGCACGATCGTGCCGGCCAGGCTGGCGTACTGGGAATCGAGCACGCGGTAGAGGCGTTGCTTGGCGCGGGTGGCGGCCGTCTTCTGCGCGGCGGCGATGGCGTCCCAAGCTCCCCCATACGCGGCCTTCCATTCGGCGTTGGCCGCCACCCGGGAGCGGAAATCCTGTTCCTCGGCGCGCTTCTTGCCCATCACGTTGGGGTCCTCGATCCCCTTCAAACGGCCCTCATGGGCTTTCAGGCTGTTGGCCAGGTTGAAGATCGCCGAAGCCGCCTGGCGGGCCTGCTCCGCGCCCTGGGCCGAGTACTTCTCCAGAGTGGCGATGCGGCTTTTTAGGATCTTGATGGAGTTGGGTTCGCCGTTGTCGCGCAGATTCTCGAGTTCCGCGACCGTATCCATGCGCTCCGAGGAGCCCGGATGGCCGGAGACGAATACCAGTTCGTTGTCCGCCGCGCCCTTGGGGTTCCACTTCAGGTAGTTGGAGCTGTCGATGGGCTTGCCGTTTTCATAAACGCGGAAGATGGCCAGGTCCAGATCGTAGCGCGGGTAGGTGAAATTGTCCGGGTCCCCGCCGTAGAAGGCGATCTGCTGCTCCGGCGCGAACACCAGCCGTACGTCGGTGTACTTCTTGTAGCGATACAGCCAGTACTCGCCGCCCTGGTAGAGCGTTACCACGTCGGAGCGCAGGCCGGTGCTTTCGAGGCTCTCGCGCTCGATCCGGGCGATGGCGGAGCGGCGCGCGGCGAATTGCTCTTCCGGCGTTTTGGCGTTCCGGAGAGCGGCGGCCACGCGGGCCGTGACGTTTTCCATGGACGCCAGCACGTTCACTTCGGCGTCCGGCGATTTCATCTCCTGCTCCGGAGCGGCGGCATAGAAGCCATCCTTGATATAGTCGTGCTCCCGGGTGGAGTTCTTCTGCAGTTGCCCGCGGGCCACATGATGGTTGGTCAGCAGCAGGCCGTGCGGGCTGACGAATGAGGCCGAGCCGCCATCGTTCATGCGCACCGAAGCCAGGCGAATGTGATCGAGCCACGCCTGGGTGGGAGTGAAGTTGTAGTTCTCGCGCAACAGCTTGATGGGCGGGTTGTCGAAAGTCCACATGCCTTCGTCGGCCAACGCCGCGCCGGCCAGCGCGCCACAAGCCACGGCGGCGAAAGGCCACGCGAATCTGGGTGTATGCACGGGTGGGGAGCCTCCGGAAATATTCAGCCCTCTGTCTGGCTGAATAAACTAATTTAGCGCGATCCACGACCCGGCGTTTTGGGCGATCCGCACGGCTTCCGCCGGCGCGCTCCACGGATGCCCAGGCTTTCTCTCTCGCGTCCGGCGCCTACTGCACCAGCGCAACGGATTTCGAGAAGAGACCGGTCTTCAATCCGGTGGAATCGTAGGTGATGTTTGTTCCGCCCGTAAACCACACCTGATCGGCGACGATAGCCACGTAGGCATTGGTGCTGGCCCCATTCGAGTACGATACCGACGTCGTGGGAAAATACAGGCTTCCGGTCACTTTCATGTTGACTCCGCCGGCGAACGTCGCGTTCGAAGACGACGTAATCGACCGATCCTGGAAAAACACGACCCCCATGTAGGTGCCCGATGTCGGCGCCGAGAAGGTGACGTTGGCGCCGTTGGAGATGGTCACGGAACCATAGGATGCATTCGTCCCGGTGAGATAGAACATCACTCCGCTGCCTGTGTCTGTGGTTCCGCCGACCAGCGTCAGCGCGCCGCCATTAATGATATAAACGCCCGGATTGAATGTGGCCGTGGCGCCGTTGCTGATCGTGATTCCGCCGCAATAAACGCCGGGATTGAGGGTCCAGGTCCCATAGCCGGGACTGTAGTTGTTGAAGTTGCATGCGCCAACGGCCGGCGCCGGCACGGAGGCTAACGGATCGGCGCCCGGCGGCGCCCCGCCGATGGTTGCAACGGGCGTCATGGTCGAGCCGCCGCCGACCGAGATGCCCGATACCGAAGTCGCCGGAGCGGTCACCACGGAGCCGCCGGTGACTACGCCTCCGCCGGCCACGGCAATCGCCGATGCGTTGAGGCTCGATCCGCCGGATACGGTCAAGGCGTCGTTGTTGGTGGAATCCACCGCCACGGCGCAGCCGCTCAGCGTCAGCGTGGAGCCATTGGTAACCGTGAATGCGTTCTGCGCGGAGGGGTCGAGCGCGTAGATGCAGTAGGGGGAGACCGTGCCAACCAGTCCGGCCGTGGCTCTGGCCGCGATGGTGGAAGTAGCCGCCGCCCCCACAAATCGAATCAGGCCCGTTTGCAGGGTCCTTTGCACCGTGACGGCGAACGCCGGAACGGTAACAGACGAGAGCGTGACGCCGGAAACGGCGGCCGGGAAACTCAGCGTCACGGTGTCCGCGGTTGTCCCCCCAAACCCGTTGTTGCGCGCATAGACGCAGGGCGTTCGGCCGTCCGTCGTAGTGCAGGTGGACGACGCGATCGGAGGGCTTCCCGTCCCGAACGGATACGCCGAGGTAGCATTGGTTCCCTTGAAGATGCTCATTATGCCGGCCTGGGCGGCGGCATCCGCGGCAGCCTGCGCCATTTGCCGCTGGGCGTACATTTGCCCGCCATCGATCGCCAGCCCGAGCGCGCCCATCAGAAAAATGCTCATGGCCACCACCACCAGAATGACGGCCTGTCCGTCCTCGCGGCCGAAATGGATGGCGCAGCGTTTCAAAATACGATGACCCCCTGGGTAGTGCTGCCGAGGCGTAATGTCTTCGAGAAGTATGTCGTCAATGGGTCGTAGGGATATACGACGGTGACGGTTACATATTGGCCGGGAGCGTTGGAACCACCCGGATAGGTTACTTGTACGACCAGAAGACTGGTAGTTAACAAACCGGCGCTGGCGAAGTTGTTCACCACCGTCAGAACCTGGGCGGGGTTGCTGCCCGGCCCGCTGGCGTCATCGGCCGCGGCCCCCGCGGAGCGTGTACCGCCGTGTACGACCGCGTACCGCACGCCCGCGCGAGCCGCGTTGGCGACGGTCATATACACCAGCAGCATGCGACCCATTTCGACGACGAAAAGAAGCATTACCACCGTCAGGAGCGTCGCCACGCTGAACTCCACCAGGGTCTGGCCGCCACGGCCGCCAAGCCCGCTTGTTCCGCCGCCGGTCACTGAAGCATCCTCATAACGGCCTTCCGGTGGATGGAGCCGGCTGGAAGAGTTGCGCTGATGCCCAACCGCGGAAACGAGAACAACGGGATGAAAGGCTTATACGTGTAGGTCACGTCCACGGTGGCGAGAGTATACGCCGGCGCCTCGGGGTCGAACAGCGAAGTGCAGCCGTTTGGCGCCGCCGTCTTGTTGGCGCATATGGCGACTACCAGGCTCGACCGGTTCAAAAGCGACGAGATGTCATTGGTCACGAGGGTCGTAATTTGCGCCAGCGTAGCGGGGGCCGGGGCCCCCGGCGAAGCGCTGGACATGACCATGTATTGGGCCCCGGAGCGGGCCGCGTTGGCTACCGTGATCCACGCGAAAAGAAAGCCGCCGAGGTTCAGCGCATTCACCCCCAGAAGGAACACCAGGGGAACCATCAGGGCGAACTCGACGAGCGCCTGTCCTCCCATGCGCCGGGTCTTATCAGGGGGCGCGTCAGGGACCGGTGGGACCATAATCGCGGCCAGGAATGCCCCGAGAGTCTTCTCCTCTTTTTTGTCGCGAAAAGCGAACTCCACGGCCACGCCGTCGCGTCCGTGCCGCACCACCCGCGCGGGTATGCAGGTTGAACCCGCGGGGATGGTCGCGCCCTCCGGAAACGCCGCCGCGGGATACTTCTGAAGAACCAGCCGGACGATCGTGCCGACGTACCAGCGCTCCGGCGTGCAAATGTAAGCGCCGCTCTGGCTGATGTCGAGGATCCGGCGCCCCTCCGGCGCGGCGCCGTCCCAGTAATGCACCACGATCTCCGGCTGCGCAAACCTCGGCGCGCGCCTCAATTCTCTCCTCTCCTCACTCTTGCGAAGCAGCCATTCCTTCATCCCGGCCATCGCGCTCCACAACATCGCTTCACCCTACTCCCGTCCGTCCGCCAGGGCGGGTGCGGTTCGATTCCGCTCCACGCACTCCTTCATTTCTTCGGGAGCGCAAATAAGTAATTCATCGCCGATCTGGGTATGGGAGAAGTAAATCGCCCGGGTACGCATTTCGAGAATGCTGGCGCACTTCCTCTTGATGGGCGAGATGCGAAACGGGCTGAAATGCTCGACCAGGTAAATTACCCGGTTCGCCGAATCGAGGTAAATCAAATCCACGGCGAAGCGCATTCCGAAAGTGTGAATGCCGCGCGAAGGAACCAGCCAGATGCCGTCGTCGGGCGCCAGGCCGCTTCTTCCCAACAGCCCTCTCAGGCGGATCCGCCAGGTGTCGGCGGGAGCGACGCGAAACCCCAGGAACGATTCGCGATTCCGATTGAACACACACAAGGTCCGTCTCATGGTTGCCGCGCCCGAATATTACATCACCCCGCCGGCCTGGCGTCGATCCGACATACAGCCCTTTCCACCCGCGGCGCCGTCGCGAGATCCACGGTGAATGGAACTCCCAGGCGGCCGCGGCGACTACCTTACCGCTTTGCGGCGGCGGCGCTGGATTACGAACACTAATCCGATGACAAACAAAATGCCCGCTACGAGGCGGACAATGGTGGTGTTATCCATGGCGTTTTCTCCTTTCTTTCGGGTTCCAAACGGCCCGCCGCCGGATCAACCCAAATACTTCGCGAAACCGTCTATCATCACGATGATCGACGGACCTAGCGTCACCACGAACAGCGACGGAAAGATGAGCAGTACCAGGGGAAAGACCAGTTTCACGGTAGTCTTCGCCGCCTTTTCCTCCGCATCCTGGCGCCGCCTGGTGCGCAGCGTGTCCGCGTGGGCCCTCAGAGTCTTTCCAATGCTCGTGCCAAACTTGTCCGCCTGGATGAGTATCGACGCCAGGGAACGGATGGTGTCTACGCCGGTACGCTCCCCAACGTGTTTCCAGGCTTCCGCGCGCGGGCATCCGGCGCGCTGTTCGAGGTAAACGAGATTCAGTTCATCGGCGATCTCCGGCTGGCTGATCCGCAGCTCTTCGGCCGTACGCATGGTCGCCTTGTCGGTGCTGAGCCCCGCCTCCACGCAGATCACCAAAAGGTCCAACGCCTCCGGAAGGCCCAAACGCAACTTCAGTTGCCGGGCGGAAACGCGATGGCTTAGCCACAGATCGGGAGCCAGAAAACCGAGACCGGCCGCCAGCGCATACACGAACAAGGGAGCGTATGTGTAAACCAGCGTAACCGTGGCGAGAAAGCATAAAGCGCAGGGGACCAGCGCCTTGGAGCTATAGAAAATGTTGACGCAGGATTGTCCGCGATAGCCCGCCGCAACCAGGCGCTTCTGGATGGTCGAGGCGTCGGCCGAACTTCTCGGCACTACCTTCTGAAACGGCTTGACGAGTTTTTCGATCCGCGACCCCGGGTCCGGCGCAATGCTGAGAAGTATGCTGGCGTCGGCCGCCCGCGACGCCACTCGCGACAGTCTCCGCACGCTCGGACGCCGGTAGAACAGCAAGACGCCGAGACTCGACATCAACAGAAAGGCGGCCAGGAACGAGAATAGGGTAAGTTGCATGTAATTGCGCCTCAGACGCGGACACGCACGATCTTCCGAATGATGACGGCGCCGGCGATATCCATTCCAACGGCGGCGCAAAGCATTTTTATGCCCAGGGGATGCTTCCACAAAACGCTCATGCCTTCCGGATTCACGAAATACATGCCCAGGCCCAGCGCCACGGGCAGGAGGGAAAGCACCCAGCCGGTCATGCGCGCCTGCGCCGTGTGAACGCTCACCTGCTTTTTCAATCGGGACCGTTCGCGCGTGGTTTGAGCCACTTTCTCCAGCACTTCGGCCAGATTTCCGCCGCTTTCCTTGTGAATCAGCACCGCCGCGACGAAGATGCGCAAGTCCTGCACAGGCGCCCTCCCGGTAAGGTTGACGAGCGCGGTGCGCAAGTCGACGCCGTAGTTCTGTTCCTCGAAACACTTGCGCAGTTCTCCGCGAATCGGCTCGGGAGATTCCTGGGCGGCGGCGCCCAAACTGGCGATCATGCTGTGGCCCACGCGAAGAGCGCTCACCATCATGCCCAACGCTTCGGGCAATTGCTGTTCCAGCCTGGATAGACGCTTTTCCCGCCGCCGCCGGACGTAGAGGAAGGGCAGCGGAAGAAAGCCGGCCGCGAGGAGCAGCGAGGGAAGCGCGGACCCGTAGCGCCAATATATTGCGCTTCCCAGGACGGCCCAGCCGGCGAGCGAGGTCAGCGCCAGGGTTCCCAAGCTCAGCGTCATGCCGGCCTGATACAGGTAACTGCTCGATGCCGCCGCCAGGTTCATTCTCGTAAGCCAGTAGTTGAGCCATGGAATCGAGCTCAAACGCCGCTGGTCTTTCCGAATGTCGGTGGCCGTCTCCGGGTACGCCGCGGGCGAGAACTCGCGATCCAGCGCGGAGAGCCTTAGGGTCCCTTGCTTCGACGTGCTTTTTCCCACGCTCATGGCGACCAGCGCCGCCACCGCCGATATGGCCAGGCAGATCGACAGAATTATGGGCGCCATATCGCCGCCTTTTTTGGAGTTTCAGACCGCATTCTCAATCGACCTCCACGCAGCGCTCGAAAAGCTCGGCCGGTAGCAGGATGCCGGCCACGCGCAGCCGGTCGAGGAACTTCGGGCGAATCCCGGTCGGCTGAAACGAACCCACCACTCTCCCATCCGGTCCGATGCCCTTCCTGACGAAATTGAAAATGTCGTGCATGCTGACGATGTTCTCTTCGAGGCCGGTGATCTCGGAGATATTGACCACTTTTCGGGTGCCATCGCTCATGCGCGACACCTGCACGATCACCGAAATCGCCGACGCGATCTGCTGGCGAACGGATTTCTCGGGCATGTTGACGTTGGCCATGGCGACCATGGACTCCAACCTCGAAAGAGCGTCGCGGGAGGTATTCGCATGAATCGTGGTCATCGAACCTTCGTGCCCGGTATTCATGGCCTGCAGCATGTCGAAGGCTTCGTCGCCGCGCACCTCGCCGATGATGATCCGGTCCGGCCGCATGCGAAGACTGTTGATCAGGAGCTGTCTCTGGCGCACGGCCCCCATGCCTTCCACGTTGGGAGGCCGGGTCTCCAGCCGCACCACATCCTCGTGTTTGAGCTGCAACTCGGCCGCGTCCTCGATGGTGACGATCCGCTCGGTCTCCGGAATGAAGCTCGAGAGGATGTTCATAAACGTGGTCTTGCCCGCTCCCGTGCCTCCCGAGATCAGGATGCTGATTCTGGCCTTCACCGCGGCCGCCAGAATCTGCATCATCTCGGCGGAAATGCTTTTCAGTTTTACCAGCGTTCCCGCTTCCGCCGGACCGCTGCCGAAGCGCCGGATGGACATGCAGGGACCATCGAGGGCCAGCGGCGGAATGATCGCATTCACGCGCGAGCCGTCCGGAAGCCGCGCGTCCACCATGGGCGAGGATTCATCCACCCGGCGGCCCACCCGCGACACGATGCGGTCGATCACCTGCAGCAAGTGCCGGTCGTCCCGGAACTTCGCGCCGGTTCTGGAGAGAATTCCCCGCCGCTCCACATAGACCACGTTCCGGTTGTTGACCAGAATGTCCGATATGGCCGGATCTTTCAGCAGGGGCTCGAGCGGTCCCAACCCGAAGACTTCGTCCAGAAGATCGATTTCCACACGCTCCTTTTCGGCGGCGTTCAGAGGCACCTTTTGGGCCCCGACGATCTCCTGAATCATGGTGGCGACGGCGCGCCGGGCCTTGGCGTCGTCGATGGCGGAGAGCTTCTCGAGGTCGATCCTCGACAGCAGGGCGCCGTGCAGCCGGGTTTTCAGTTCTTCAAAATCGAGGACTTCCATTTCAGTCTTTCGCCGGCCGCCCGGTTCCTCGCGGACCGAAAGGTTGAAACCACCGGCTGGTCTTCTTTGCGCCGGCCAGGGGGCTGCCGCAGGCGGCTCTGGCCATCTGCACAATTACGCGCGTGTAGGGGGAATCCGCGGTGGCCAGCGGCACGCCGCAATCCTGGGCGGCCCGCACCGCAATGTAGGCGTTCGGAATCCGCCAGCTTATCGGCTGCGTCAGCGCTTTGGTGGCGCTGGCCTCGTCGATCTGGCCGTGGCGCGAGTTGAACCGGTTGGCGACCACTTCGAGATGGCGGTTTCCACCCCTGGCGGACAGAAAGTAAATCATGCGGTTCGCGTTGCGCAGCGACGCAAAGGTCATTTCCGTGACCAGATAGAGCGCGTCCGCCATCTCAAAGAGCATGGCCTGCATCCCGCCGTGACAGGTTCCGGAATCCACCACAACGTAGTCGAACTCCTCGCGCAGAATGCGAAACAGCTTCTTGGCTCCTTCGTCGACGGCCAGATGATAGAAGTTGTAATTCTCCGGAGAGGCCAGCACGGCGAGTCCGGAGCCGTGCCGCATCAGGACGGTCGCCAGAAAGTCCCGGTCCAGCCGGGTGGCGCTCTTGAGCGCGTCCACGACCGAGAAAGTCGCGGTCATTCCGAGGCCGGGGGCGATTTCCCCGAGTTGAAAATCCATGTCCACCACCACCACTTTGCCGCCCGATTCCCGGGCCAGCGCCAGCGCAAAATTGAGAGCGATGGTGGTGACGCCTACGCCGCCCTTGGCGGACGCAAAGACGAGCGCCTTCCCGGCGGCCTTCTCCTGATTGGAACGGCGGGCGGAAGCGCGGGCAAACGCTTCGCGCAGCGCTTCGGGAAGGAACGGCTCGACCAGAAACTCCCGCGCGCCCGCTTCCATCGATTGACGCATCAAAGTCGCGTCGTTTCTGCTGGAGCAGGCCATGACGGTCACGGCGACCGTGTAGCTGCAGATGTTGGCGATCACGTGCATGGCCTCTTCCACGTCGTCGTCGACATCCACAATGGTCACGTCGCAGTGCAGCCGTGCGATTTTGGGCAGGTCGTCCCGCGACGGATAGGCCACAAACTCCTGGGCGATAGTGGATCGCGACCCGGCCAGCGCCGCCACCAGCGCCCGGCGCCGCGCGTCGTCCGGAACGATCAGCGCCACCGAGAGAGCGTTCGATCTGTCCGAATCCGGAATTTTGGCCATGGTGGACCCTGTCAACTTTCAGCTCTTCGCCGGCCGCGCCGTCAGGTTGCCAGAAACGAGAAAATCGTCCCGATGGCGATCGCCGGAGCATACGGCATGGCCCGCGCGGCGGGGTTATCGAGAACCAGGCTGGGATGGGGATGGAAGCCCCGCCTCCAGATCCCCCACACGAGATCGCTCGCGCCATCGAGGGATTCGCTCAACGATCCGTGGCAGACCGCCCAGACTAGCGCCAGCGCGCCGCCGGCCAAACCCGTTGCGACCATCGCCGTAGCTAGTTGCGCCGGGCCGATCCACCCGCCCACCGCGGCGCACAGTTTCAAATCTCCCATGCCCATCCCGCCGAGCCGGCAGAATACTCCGGCAACGGCGACGGCGAGCGCAATGCCGCCCATGCTCTGCCCCAGACCCTTCCATCCGTGACATGCCATGTTCACTATCGCTCCGGCGCCCAGAAATGGCAGCGCCAGCCAGTTTGGGATGCGGCGGCTACGGATGTCCATAAGCGTGGCAGCCGCGAGCAGTACGAAAACGGGCCACCAGGCGATCGTGCGCATGTTCCTACCCCTCCGCCGAAGAAGGCCGATGACGCTTCCGCGCGCCCGGCCCTCTCGGGAAGGGTCAAGTGGTGTAACTGGTCAGCTTGGTGCCGACGGACGTGAAAGCAGTGCCAATGGTCGTTGCCAGGGTTTTCATGCTGGCGGTCGCCGCCAGTGCGATCAGCGCGACGACTAGCGCGTATTCGACCAGGTCCTGCCCGCGCTCGTCACCAACGATCGCGTCTTTCAGGTTCTGTAACTTCACGTAAAGCTTCAAACCGATGTCTCTCATGTGATTCTCACCTTCCGGTTTGTGGAGGCATTTGTAGAGCCGTTTGGGACGGCGGCGGGTGATCGTTCGAGGTCAGTGACTTATAGCGCGTGGACGATTGTCCTGAGCGGCGGATAGTAACCGGCTGTCTACACCGCCGCGCGGAACGGTGAACCTCCGGCGACAGCGGAGAGGCGGAAAAGGGGGCGCTGGAACCCGGCCCACGGGCGCAGGCCCGCACCGGCGGACGCGCTCCCCCGGCGCCAGCCGGGCCGCGCTCCGCCAATTGGCTTCTCAATTGCGGCGGCGTCGTGCATGAACTTCCGCCGGCCGCGGTCGCTCGCGACGGTCCTTTCGCGGCTGGCGCGCCTCATCGACGCCCGCCCCGGCTGCTTCCTGCCGCTCTGGATCCTGGCGTACTGGGTAATCGTGATTCCCTCCGCCCGCCGCCCCTTGTGGTACGACGAACTGCACACCTACTACATTGCCACCGCGCCGACCCTGGGACGGCTCCTCGAAAGCTCGCTTCACGCCGATCTGAACCCCCCGCTGAGCTACCTCGCGGTGCGGGGCTCCGTCGCGCTGTTCGGAGACTCCCCGCTGAGCGTGCGCCTGCCGTTCCTGATGGCTTTTTTGGCGGCTGGTCTGGCCATGTACGAAATCGTGCGGCCGAGGTTCGGAGGAGGCTATGCGCTATTGGCGCTCGGGCTTTCCTGGTCCTGTGGCTTTCTGCCGTATGCGGTGGAGGCCCGGCCCTATGCTCTGGCGCTGGCGTTTTTCAGTTTGGCGGCGCTCGGTTGGTTGCGCGCCATCGCCGCGGAGCGATGGGGGCCGGCGCACTGGGTCCTGCTGACGGGTCTCGCCGGGATGTTGCTGAGCCATTGCTTTGCGCCCCTGTTTGCCATGGCCATTGGAATTGGGGAGATCGTCCGGAGCATCGTCCAAAAGAGGATCGATGCGAGGATCTGGCGCGCGCTTCTGACGCCGGCGATTGTGGCCCTTGCCTATGTACCCCTCATCCGGAACGCGCGTGGGGCCATCGCCCCGCCCGCGCTCCGGGCGTCGGCCCTGTCGCTGGTATGGATCTACCCCTCGATCCTGATGGCGCTGGGGCCGTTTCTGCTGCTCATGCTCCTGGGCGCGCTGATTATGCCGCGGCCGCAAGGGGCCGCTGGGCTGCGAAGGCTCATTTACCGGCACGAGGCGGCTTTCGGCATGGCGACCCTGCTGGTCCCCGCCCTTCTCATCCTTTACTTCATCGGGGCCGGCGGAGCCTTTGCGCCCCGGTACGTTTCCGGCGTAGTCCTGGGGGTTACTCTCGCCCTCACCACTCTGGTTGCCTACAAGGCTGACCGTGCGCCCGGATTTGGCGTTTTGGCGGCCACCCTGGTATTGGCCAGGTTCCTGGTCTCGGGGGCCTATTTGACGCCCGCGGTCCCGTCGCCGGCCGCCTCGACAATTTATCGGTCGATCCGCGCGGACCTGCCGTTTGTCGCGGCCAATGGCTTCACCTTCCTCGAGATGGATCACCGGGAAGCTCCCGGATTTGTCCGCCGGCTCTATTATCTGAGCGACCCGGCCGCCGCTTTCCGCTACACACACACGAATGTTTTCAACGGCCTCATCGAGCTTCCCCGCTGGTTCCCCATGCGCGCCCACGTCCTGCCGTATGCCGCATTCGTGCAGGATCAACGCCGTTTCCTGGTCTTTTCCACCCCCGGCTACCCCGCCGACTGGCTGCTGGCGAAGCTCAACCACGACGGCGCCGAAATCCGTCTGCTGGCTGAAATGAAGACCAGCTACAGAGACGGGAATCTGTATGAAGTCACCATGTGCGGCGCCATCCCCCCAGGAGCTGCCGGAAAATGACCGCTTCCATGGCCAGCCACCGCTCGTCACGGTCGTGTATACGGCCGGCTCGAGGGGGAGGCGGTCCGCGCGTGTGCACTCCGGTTGGCATCCCAACTGCGGCGGGACTAGGGATGACTTCTCGCCGGCCGCTCGATGCGGCCATCCTGATCGCCGTCACCGCGCTCACGCGTTTCGTGTTCCGAAGTCATTACCTTTATGACATCGATTCGGTCAACTTCGCGCTGGCCCTGAAGCGCTTCGACCCGAGCGTCCATCAGCCGCATCCGCCCGGCTATTTCCTATATGTGTGTCTTGGCCGCTTGTCCGGCCTCCTGTTTCACGACGCCAACCAGGCGCTGGTTGCGATCAGCATTGTCTTTAGTTGCGGCGCGGCGGCGGCCATCTATGTCCTGACGGACGGCTGGTTTGGCCGGAAGGCCGCCTCCTTCGCCGGGCTGACCTTTGTTTTCTCTCCTTTGGCGTGGTTCCACGGTACGGTTGCGCTTACCTATATAGTCGAAGCCTTCTTTTCGGCTCTGGCCGGATATCTTTGCTGGCGCATCTATAACGGAGCGGCCCGCTTCATTTTGCCAGGCGCAATGGTGGTGGGCATGGCGGCCGGTTTCCGGCAATCCTCACTCCTGCTGCTGGGCCCTCTGTTGCTGTTTTCGTTTCGCGGCGCGAGCCGCAAGCAGGCCGCCGGCGGGGTCGGAGCGCTGGTTTTGACCCTGCTCGCGTGGTTCCTTCCCATGCTTCGAATAAGCGGCGGGACGGCTTATCTCTCATCTCTGGCCTCCCTGTGGCTGGCCGTGCCGTCGAGGGGAATGCTGTCCAATTCCCCGGTATGGAACTCTCTGGCCCGCGCCGGCGCGATTGCGAGCCTCTATTTTCTGTGTTTCGGTTGCGCCGCGATACTCCCGTTTTGGCGGCGGCGGGATTCTCCCGCGGGGGGGAGCAAGACGTTATTCACGTGGATCTGGATCGCGCCGGGCCTGCTCTTCTTCACTTTCGTCTATTTGAAGTTCGTGAACGCCGGCTACCTTCTGGCGCTCGCTCCGCCGGTGTGCGCATGGATGGGTCTGTGGGCCTCCACCTGGTACGCAAATCCGCGGTTATCGAAGACCCTCAAACTGCTGACCATCGCCGGTTGCGCCGCCGCTAATACCCTGATCTTCCTATACGCTCCCCTATATTGCTCGTACGGAGCGGTCCGGCGTTTTGAGCGGGAACTCGAGAACGTCGTCGAATGTCTGCCGCAAATCGCATCGCCGAGGGACACTCTGATCGTCGGTTTTGATTCTCATTTCCTGGGTTATCGCCACGCCGGGTACTACTTACCCGACTATTTGACGGTTCAGTTCCCAGAGGTTCCGCTCGCTTCGGGAACACGAGTGTTTGCGATGCAGCATCGAGATACCCGCCTTGAAAGCGCGCTTCCCGTCGCTTCCCTTCGCAATTTCGTCATTTTCCCGCTTCCGCTGGGCGACCGCGAGTACAGCGAGTATGTGGCGCTGGTGCGAAGGCGCTTTCCTCCCGGCGCGCTGCGCACGGTGGTCCGTGGCGGCCATGAGTTTGCAATCGGGCCGGTGGCGGATCTTCGATTTCTCTTTCCCGTGGCCGCGCCATAGGCCGGCGCGATTGTCCACGGACGCTGACTGAGGGCGCGTTACTTGTAAACCGCCGTCGACAGCCACTGCTCCGCCGGCCACCGGCATCTGAATGATCCGAAAGGCGAGGACGGGCCTGGGAACGTGGCCTTCGAAATGCTTCACGCCGGGCAATAGACTCGTCGAGATCGAGCGCATGATGATTTCGGGTTCCCCCGCATCCGGCGGGCCCTCGTTTCTGGTTGTCGAAGCCGGCGTCACTGTGATTGCCCTGGCGCTGGCGGCTGGCTGGCCACGAGTGGGGGAAGCCTGGCTGTCGAAGGCGGAACGTTGGTCCGGGCGCCTGGCGCGCAGGCGCGGGTTATCCATTCTGGCAGTCGGCGTAGCGGCCCTTCTGATGCGCCTGGCCATTCTTCCGTGGTCGCCCATTCCGCAACCGTTCATTCACGACGAGTTCGCCCATTTGCTGGCGGCGGACACCTTCGCCTCCGGGAGGCTGACCAATCCGACCCACCCGATGTGGGCGTATTTTGAGAGCTTCCACATCACCCAACAACCCACCTACATGTCCATGTATTTTCCGGCGCAGGGCATGGTCCTGGCGGCGGGGAAAGTGTCGGCGGGCAACCCGTGGTTCGGCGTTTGGCTTAGCGCCGGGCTCATGTGCGCGGCCCTGTGCTGGATGCTGCAAGAGTGGCTGCCGCCCGGTTGGGCGCTGTTGGGCGGGATTCTCGCGGTGATGCGGCTGGCTCTGTTCAGCTACTGGGTGGATGCCTACCACGGTGGCGCGGTAGCGGCTATCGGCGGCGCGCTGGTGCTCGGGGCCCTGCCGCGCGTTATGCGCCGCGCCCGGATTCGCGACGGGCTGGCCATGGCGCTGGGGGCCGGCGTCCTCGCCAACAGCCGCCCTTACGAAGGCCTGCTGGTGTGTATTCCGGTGGTTTTCGCGCTCTTATGGTGGGTGGGCGGCGAAACGCGGCCTCCGGCTTTCGTTCTGATTCGCCGCTCGATCGCGCCAGGGGCGCTGCTGCTGCTTGCGGCCGCGATGAGCGGATACTACAACTATCGCGTCTTCGGCGATCCTCTCACGCTTCCTTACCGGGTGAATCGCGCGACGTATGCATCGGCGCCTGTTTTTCTCTGGCAGCAGCCGCGACCCGAACCCCTATACCGGCACAAGGCGATGCGCGAGTTCTATTCCAAATGGGAATTGGGCGATTTCCTGTATGCGCGGACGCCGACTGGGTTTCTGCATGGAATCGCGCGGAAAGCGGGAACCGTGGCGTTCTTTTTCTTCGGCCTGGCTTTGCTCCCACCCCTGATCATGCTGCCGCGCGTATTGCGGGATCGCCGGCTGCGTTTTCTGGTGGCCGCCGGCGCCGTATTCGCGGCCGGTTTGTGCCTGAATGCCTGGCTGTTCCCGCACTATGCCGCTCCGTTCACGTGCGGGTTCTACGCCATTCTCTTACAGGCCATGCGCCACCTGCGCGCGTGGCGTCCGAGACGCCGGCCGTTGGGATTGGCGGTAGTGCGCGTCATCCCGTTTGTCTGCCTGATTCTGGCGGGACTTCGGCTGTGGTCCGAGCCTCTGCGCCTGGCCATTCCCCGCTGGCCGGCCATGTGGTATGGCGCCGAACCGCTGGGTCTTCCGCGCGCCCGTGTTCTGGCCCAACTGGGAAGCTATAACGGCCCACAACTCGCGATTGTCAGATATGCTCCCGGCCATGCGCCCTTTGACGACTGGGTGTACAACCGGGCGGATATCGACCAGTCCAAAGTGGTCTGGGCGCGTGAAATGGAGACCGGAGATAGTGTGGACCTGCTGCGGTATTTCCGCAACCGGAAAGCATGGCTCGTGGAGCCGGATTCCCATCCGCCGAAGATCTCACCCTATCCGCGGGTGCCATAGTTGGGTTCGGGGCGAGAGCCTCTTCCGGTGTCTTCCTGGGGATACGGGGCCGCGGACGACTGGAAGCGGTGGTTCACACCCCCCGGCTCGCGCGGCCGCCCAACCGATTGACTTTCCTGTGAGAGCGGCGGGTGCGATCCGCGGGCATTCGATTGCACTCCGAGTCTCCGGGAAGGGCCGGTTCAAGGCATCCCCGAAGAAACCGAAGAGTGCGGATCGCCGTTTCGCGCGCCCGCAATGCCCGAGGCGCCGACTCGCCGCTCGACGACGGGGAGCGCGAGCGACTGGAGAAGGCCGTGAACGCAGATAACAGGATTCGGATCGCGCTCTATACGCAGCAGTCGTTTGTCGCTCAAGGATTAGCCGCGGTCTTCGGGGCCCACGCGGATCTGGAACTGACGGCATGCCGGGATAGTCTGTCGGGCGCTCTCGAATGCCTGAAATCCACGCGGCCGGACGTGCTGGTGGTTCACCTGTTGTCGGGAATCCGCCTGTCGGAGTTGCACCAGATACGGTCCGCCGACAGCCGCTGCCAGATCGTGCTGTGGGGCCAGGAACTGGAAGGTGAGTTCGCTTTTCAGGCCATCAGCCTCGGCGTGCGCGGCATCCTGCCCGGTAATACGTCGATCGACGATTTCCTGGCGGCGGTGCGCCATGTTCATCAAGGCGCCCTGTGCTTTGGGAAAGACCTCCTCGAAAGCGTGTTATCGCAGAAGCGGGCGGCTGTCGCGCTGACGCAACGTCAGGGGCAAATCGTCTCATTGGTGGCGCAAGGTCTCAGAAACAAAGAGATAGCGTTTTCGTTGGGAATTACCGAAGGCACGGTGAAAGTCTACCTGTACAAGCTATTTCACAAACTGGGGATAAACGACCGGCTGGCGATGGCGCTCTATGGGCGGAAGAACCTGTTCAGCGGCCAGCTTGGATTGGAGAGAACCAGGGACGCCGGAGGGCCGGTTGCGCTGCCTTCTCTTGTTCTTATGCCTCGAGAGCGGCATCGGGGGAACCAGCCCGAAGTTGGTGGCCAGACCGAACGCAACGGCTGCTATGCGCACTCAGCCAGCTTTTGAAGAACCGGCGGACCTCGCGTCAGTTCTCCGCCGCGGCCGGCAGCGGATCTTCGTCTTCTTCCAGGCCCTTGATGAGACGATGCAGATAGGTGCGGGAAATATGGAGGCTGCGGGCCGCCAGCGTCTTGTTTCCATGGCACTCGCGAAGGGCCCGGTGGGCCAGCGTGATCTTGTAATCGCGCATCTGTTCTTCGAAGGAAGCCGCCGGCAGGGAGTCGCCCAAGCCCAGCAGGTCTGGGCGCTGCATGGCCTGGGGCAGGTCTTTGGGTTGGATGGCGTCGTGGTCGCTCAGAATGATGGCGCCCTGGATGACGTTCTCCAACTCGCGGACATTTCCCGGCCACCCATATTCGAGCAGCAGAGCCATCGCATTCGGCGCCACGCCGGCCACCGGGCTTTGGTAGAGCCGCGCGTACTCCTTCACAAAATGCTGCGCCAGCGGGGGAATATCTTCGGTGTGGTCCCGAAGCGCGGGGGACTTGATTCCCATAACATTGACCCGGTAGTACAAATCCTGTCGAAACGTTCCTCCTTCCACCATCTCGAGCAGGTTCCGGTGGGTGGCGAACAGCAGGCGGGCGTGCAGCCGGATCGGCTGGCTGCTTCCCAGGCGGCTGAATTCCCTCTCCTGCAGGACCCGCAGCAGCTTGACCTGGGTGTGCGCGCTGAACTCCGCGATCTCGTCGAAAAAGAGGGTTCCGGCGCCGGCCTCTTCGAGGTACCCTTTTCGCTTGGCCGCCGCGTCCGTGAACGCTCCCCTTTCGGCGCCGAACAACTCCGCTTCGATAAGCGTATCCGGAATGGCCCCACAGGAAACCGCGACGAAGGGGCGGTCCTTGCGGTGGCTCAGGTTATGAATCGCGCGGGCGATCAACTCCTTGCCGGTTCCGGTCTCCCCTGTGATGAGCACGGAAGCATCGAGATTGGCCACTCGCCGGATCAGACCGTAGACCACCTGGGACCGTGCGCTCGAACCGATCAGTTGGTCGCATCCGGACGGCATCTGCGGTTGGCGCGCGTGCGCCAGCTCCCGCTTGAGAACGGCGAATTCATAGGCCCGGCGGACGACCATCTTCAGCTCCGGCAGGACGGGCGGCTTGCGGATGTAGTTGTAGACTCCGCGCTGGACCAGATCGAGCGCTATGGCCTTGCTGTCCTCATCCGTCATCACCACTACCGGCACGCCGCTATCGCGGATCTCATCGAAGAATCCGAGTTGCTGCTGGAGCGCGGACGAACTGGAATCGAGGTCCAGGATGAGAACGTCGCACTGCGCTTGCGCGATGACCTCCCTTATCGCGCCCATGCGGCGCTCGAGGAGGAGAGAAAAGTCCTTGCCCAGGGTCGCCGCAAGCAGGGTTTGCAGATCGGCGTCCTGGGAATGCAACAGAAGGCGAATCATCGGAAATGCACCCCATGGCGCCAGTCTTGCGATACGGATATCCGGTTCTCGTGCATTGGCGACGGCATCCATCGGGTGCGGCAGTAAAGCCACAGACGCTTCCAAACGAATTCATCCGACGGTTCTTCTATCGGCGGAACGCTCGGAAAACTCCAGTATGACAATGCTGCCGGGGGTGGGCCTGGAACCAGCCGATCCGCACGGGGAGGAGCCCGGGACCTCCAACCCGGCGACCCCCCCAGTATTCTTATCGGCCGGAAGCCGGAAATCCGTGGGACGAAGTTGGTGGCGCTGGCCGCCCGCCCGCAAATCCTGCCGGCGAGACATACTTTCCAAATGGATGTCTTCCGGGAGAGACTATTCCTCGAAAGGCTGGAAGCATCTGTCCACACGCCGGCCAGGCGCGGTTTCGTAACTCCTTGACTCTCATGGCGCGTTCCCGGCTTGATTTATGGGCATCGAATTGCAGATCCAACCGGCGCCGGGAAGGTTCGGCGTAAGGCATCCTCGAATGAACAGGCGAATACTGATCATCATCTCGTGCGCGCTGGTACTATCCGCCTGCGCCAGTTACCTGGTCCATCGGGCTGTCGAAGCCCGTGCGCCCGGCGTGACAACGCCGCAGACTGTGGAAATCGTGGCCGCCAGGGATCTTGCGGTTGGAACTCTCATTCGCGACGCCGACTTGAGAACGGCCTTATGGTCCGGTCCACTGCCTCCCGGCGCGATCCGCAAACGCGACGCCTTGCTGAACCGGGGCGTTATTTCCTCGATTTACGAGGGTGAGCTGGTGACCGAACACCGGCTTGCGACTCAGGGTTCGGGAGGCGGCTTGGCCGCCACGATTCCGCCGGGAATGCGGGCCTGCGCGGTGAGGGTGAACGAGGTGGTGGGAGTGGCGGGATTCGTGGTTCCGGGAATGCGCGTGGATGTGCTGATCACCGGGCTTCCGCCGGGAGGGAACGCACTCGATGGACCTAAGGTACGGACGCTCCTGCAGAACATTCAGGTCCTTTCCGCCGGCGTGAATTACCAAAAAGACCAGGAGGGCAAACCGGAACAAGCGCAGGTTGTCAATCTGTTGGTCACGCCGGTCCAGGCTGAGATTCTGAGTCTCGCGAGCAACGAAACCCGTATTCAACTGGTGCTGCGGAATCCCATGGATACGCAGGTCTCCGGGCTGCCGGGAACGATCCTGTCGGCTCTCTTCGGCGGCGCCAGCGCGCCGGCGCCGGTTCCCACCGCTCGCCCAAAAAGCGCGCCGCCGGCCGTGCTTCCCCCGGCGCCCGCCGGGGCCGAAACCGCCGCGGCCAGCCAGTACACCATCGAAGTATCGAACGGCTCGGCGCATACCGAAGCCAGGTTCAGCCGGGCGGGAGGAAACCAGTGAGAACCGGGCGCTGGTTCGGCGCGGCCATGAGGCCGGCGGCATTTCTGCTGGCCCTCATGTTCGTCGACGCTGCCGCCGTTCAACAGACGAGCAGAATGCGCGACGAGCGCCCGAGACTTCCGGCAATCGAGTCCGCGTGCCCTTCAGCCGATCGACAGACGGCCGGAATACGCCCGCCGCGCGCCAGGCTGCCGGCGCTTTCGTTAGGGAACGCCGCAGCCGATCGACAGACGGAGGGCCCGCCTCCGACAGCGCCAAAGGCCACGACGCAGCCGGACCAGGATTCACCGACCGATCTCCGGCTGACCGTTGGAAAGTCCTTGGTCATTGACAGCGCGCTGCCTTTCGAGCGCATCTCCGTGGGTTTTGGAGATATCGCGGAGGCTACGATGATCAGCCCGCGCCAGTTGCTTCTGAACGCCAAGACGTCCGGAGTTACCAGCCTGATCGTGTGGCTGGAGGGAGGGCGCAGGCAGACCTTCGACATCACCGTGGTGGCCAGCAGTTTCCTGGCGGATAGCCGCGTCGAGGGCATCCGGCGTGAAATGGAGCGGGAGCTGCCGGGACAGAGCGTCGATTTGAGTTTCGAGAACGAGACCGTCTTTTTGCGCGGAACGGTCCGGGATGCGACCAGCGCGGATCGCGCGGTCTCCATCGCCTCGACGCTGGGAAAGACCGTGAACCTTCTTTATGTGGATGTGCCGCCTCCGACGGAGCAAATCTTATTGAAGGTCAAGTTTGCCAGCGTGGACCGGAGCGTCACGACGCAACTGGGGTTGAATATCGTCAGCTCGGGCGCGACGAACACTATCGGATCCGCCACCACGCAACAGTACTCTCCTCCGGGATTCGGCATCCAGAGCAACGCGCCGCCGGCTCTGGCGACGCTTTCCGACGCTCTAAACCTGTTCTTCTTCCGCCCCGATCTGAATCTCGGAGCTACCATTGCGGCGCTCGAAACAAAGGGGCTCCTCCAGGTTCTGGCCGAGCCGAACATGCTCGCGGAGAATGGCAAGCAGGCGAGTTTTCTGGCCGGCGGAGAGTTTCCCTTCCCGAGCGTAAGTTCAAACACCGGAGGCGCGCCGGTGGTTACCATTCAATTCCGCGAGTTTGGCGTACGTTTGGCCTTCATTCCGACCATCACGCCGCGCGGAACCATTCATCTGGAGGTGGCGCCCGAAGTGAGCGCGCTCGATTTCACGAACGGACTGTCGGTGAGCGGTTTCAATGTCCCCGCACTTACAACGCGCAAGCTAAGCACTCAGGTCGAATTAAGTGAAGGACAGAGTTTCGCCATCGGGGGTCTTCTCGACAATCGGACGACCGACACTTTCGAGAAGATTCCCTTCATCGGCGACATTCCGGTGCTGGGAAAGCTATTCCGTTCCAAATCCGTTTCCAAGCAAAACACGGAACTGATTGTCATTGTGACGCCTGAGCTGGTTCGCCCGACCCCAGCGGGTCAGCCTACGTTCGAGTTGAACTATCCCACGCCATTTCTCTCACCCAACACGGGCCAATATCCGCGAACTCCGGCGCTCAATGTCACGGGCTTTGCGCCAGTCGAGCCGCCGAACGCAACCATCCCCATCGAGACCTTGATACAAAGCTCGCAGCCGGCAGCGGCGCCGGTTCAGCAGAACCCGCCGCCCGCGGCGGCCTCGGCCAAACCGCTCTCCGTCCCATCCCGGTGAACTGCGCATCCGCCCATGGCCCGCGGCGCCCTAATGATGGATTCGCGAACTATCGAGCATGGCGGATGGCCTTGGCGCCGTGACGGCTCCCAAATAGAACACTGCGAAAAGCCACAATTCCGGAATTGAAAGTTGGGGGCTTGTGATAGACTCACTCGAAGCGGGAGGGGCAAATAGAATGCCAGGTAGACTCCCGTCACTCCCGGAGGATGGCGGCCATGAACTCGCGACGTTCCGCTCCCACGCTTCTGCTTGCGGTGCTGGCGGCTTGGGCCGCACCTTCACCCCTACAGGCGCAGTTCACTCAGCAGGGGCCCCCGTTGGTTGGAAGCGGAGCGCTCGGACCGTCGCTGCAAGGCCAGGCGGTGGCCCTTTCCGCCGATGGAAACACCGCCGTCGTGGGCGGACTTGGGGACAATGACTATACCGGGGCGATTTGGATCTTCACGCGCAGCAACGGCGTCTGGAGCCAGCAAGGGCCGAAGCTGGTTGGCTCCGGCGCCGTGGGTAATGCGGCGCAGGGCTTCGGGGTCGCGATTTCCGCGGACGGTAACACGGCCATCGAGGTCGGACCGGATGACGGAACTGTCGGCGCGGCGTGGGTTTTCACGCGCAGCAACGGCATCTGGAGCCAGCAAGGACCTAAGCTCGTTACCTCCGGCGCGGTGGGATATCCCCAGGAAATATCGGTTGGGCTTTCCGCCGACGGCAATACGGCCGTCGTTGGCGGTCTGAGCGACAATAACCAAACCGGCGCGGTGTGGGTCTTCACGAGGAGCAATGGCGTCTGGAGCCAGCAAGGGCCGAAATTGGTGGGTTCCGGCTATGTAGGGGAAGCGCTTCAGGGGCGGTCGGTCGCCATTTCCGGGGACGGGAATACGCTCGCCGAGACTGGGCCTTGGGACAACAACTATGCCGGCGCCATATGGATCTTCACCCGGACCAATGGCGTCTGGAGCCAGCAGGGAAATAAATTGGTAGGCTCCTTCGCCTCCTACGAGGGCTTCGGGGCGGCGCTTTCCGGAGACGGCAATACGGTGATCGCCGGAGGCGGCGGCGGCGCGTGGATCTTCGTGCGTAACTATGGCGTCTGGAGCCAGCAGGCATTTGCCCTAAACGGCAGCGGCGCTACCTCTACCGAGATCACCGCGGTGGGGCTTTCCGGGGACGGGAATACGGCCATCCTGGGCGGCAGCGCCGATACCGGCATAAATGGCAACGCCGGCCTCGGCTCGGAAGGGGCCTCGTGGATTTTCGTGCGGATGGCGGGCGGCTGGTATCAACTGGGCGGTAAGATGTCCGGCTCCGGCGCCGATGCATACCAGGAGCAAGGCACATCGGTCGCGCTTTCCGCGGACGGAAGTACGGCCATGGTGGGTGGAGACGATTACTTCACCTCCAATCCGGGCGCGTCCTGGATCTATACGCGTTTGCCGATTCTCTTTATCCTGGACAGCGGCAACCGCCTGATTTGGATGTACGACACCCACGGCAACCCGCTGTTCTTTGAAAACAGTTACGTCACGACTCCGCAAGCATCCGGCTTTGCAATCGACTCCGGCGGCTACTTTTGGCTGACGGATTCGAGCCTCAATCAAGTGGTGAAACAATCCGGCCCAGACCTCGTTTTCCGTTTTGGCGTTACCGGCCGCGGTCCCGGGCAGCTTTATCAACCTTACGGCATCGCCATCGATTCCCTGGGAAACGTCTGGGTAGCCGATACCGGCAATAACCGCGTACAGGAGTTTGACGGCAACGGCAGTTTTCTGCTTCAGTTTGGAGGCTTGGGCGGCGGTGATGGCCAATTCAACTCCCCCGCCGGAATCGCCATCGATCCCAGCGGGAATATCTGGGTCGCGGACACCGGCAGCAATCGGATACAGAAATTCGACAGCAGTGGCCGCTTCCTGCTTAAGTTTGGGAGTTTCGGCAATGCGGGAGGCCTGTTCGAAGGCCCCTTCAGCATTGCCTTCGACCCCGAGGGCAACGCATGGATAGCGGACCCCTATAATCAGCGGATCGAGGAATTCTCGAGCGCGGGCGTGTTCCTTCAGGCGTTTGGCGGGGGATTCTCCTTCCCGTCCCCCTACGGCATCGCCGTCGATTTCCTGGGGAATATATGGGGCGTGGATTACAACAGCAGCCATATTGTGGAGTTCAATAGCAGCGGCGTCAAGCTGTTTCAATTCGGGAGCATTGGAGGCTTCCTCAGTGGGCAGTTCTACCACCCCACCTACATCGTCGCCAGGTAGGCTGCCCGTCCGCGAACAGCGGCCAGCGCGATTTTGGTTGCGGAAGGCGACTTGAGCGCTGGCATTTTCAGGATTGTCTTGTATTGGACACTCCGCGAAGCCGCAATGTGCTAAAAGGGTATATGGGGTGATTGGGGTGCGGCTCCGCCGCCGCGGGATTCAGGCATGAGACCTTTCACGTGGCTGATGGCTTTCGGGCTGGTTAGCCCTACAGTGAGGATTTTCAATTTCGATACGGCGCCTTTGGGCCGAGTACCGCCCGGATGGACCGTCGCCATGACCCACCGTGGGGCGGCTCCCCAATGGGAGGTTCTCCGGGACCTCTCGGCGCCGACCCAGCCTTACGTGCTGGCGCAGCTCTCCACCGACCCCACGGGCAACCGCTTCCCGCTGGCGATACTCGATTCCGTTCAGTTTCACGACGGCGACGTGAGCGTACGGCTTAAGCCGGTGGCAGGGCGTCAGGACGAAGCGGGCGGCGTGGTGTTCCGGTACATCGATGAGAACAATTACTACCTGGCCCGCGCCAATGCCGTCCAGGATAACGTGGCGCTGTTCAAGGTGGAGAACGGCGAGCGGACGCAGATTGCCGTCGCCCGGCACGACCTGCCCTTGAACGTTTGGGAAATACTCAAAGTATCCGCCCGCGGCCCCCGCCTGCAGGTTTACGTGGACCACCGCCGCATCTTGCAGGCCTGGGACGCCACCTTCAGCGGCTCCGGAAAAGTGGGCCTGTGGACGGTAGGCGACTCGGTCACCTACTTCGACGACTTCCGGGTGTACACAAGGTAACAGGGGTGGGGCAGGCGCTTCCGCCTGCCCAGCGGTTTCCTCACTGCTTCGAGACCGCCGGCTGACTCCGGCGGTTGGCAGGCGAAAGCGCCTGCCCCACAGTTCCCGTTACAACAGCCGGAAATTCACTTCGATGGTGGCCAGGACTGGAACGGGCGCTGCATCGCGCTGGCCGGGTTCGAAGCGCCATTGGGAGACAGCGGCGCCCGCCGCTTCGTCCAGGCCATACCCCAGCCCCTTCTGAAGCTTGATATCGCGGGCCGATCCGTCGACGCCGATCGTCACCTGGAGCACCACGCTGCCCTCGATCTTCAGGGCCCGCGCCTCCGGCGTGTATTCCGGCTCGCGTTTGACGAGCAGTTTGGGGGGCACAGTTCCGCTGCCGTTGCGGCTGATCTGTAAACCCGTATCCGTCATCATCAGGGGCCGGGACAGTTCCGCAACGCGCTGCGCCCGGATGCGTTGCGCTTCGGCCGTCAGTTCCTGGACCGGCGTCGCCGTGTCCTTGGCCTTCTGCGCCGGCAGCAGCTCGTCGATTCTCTCGTGCAACGCCTCGCGCCGCGCCATTTCCACTGCGTCCTGGAGCGTGGCGCTGGTAGGTCCGTCGGCGCGCGCGGCCTGCGCGGTGGTGAGACGCACCAGCAGTTCCAGGGAGAGCGCCCGATCGGCCGAAGGAGCGGTCTCCAGATTGAGTGCCTGGTGATATAGCGGCTCGGCGGCTGCCGGGTCGTCGTCTTCGCGGACGCGGGCCATCCAGGTGAGCGCCGGGCCCGCCGTTGGGCCGTTGGCATCGGCGTTGAGGGCGCGCTGGAAATAGCCCTGGGCCGCCGTGTTGTCCTTGCCAAATGAACTGATTCCCAGGCCCAGGAGCGCCGGCGCGGTAACCGGGCTGTCGCCCAGAGCTATCGCCTGCCGGTAGTAAGCGTCGCCGTCCTCATGCTTGCCTTGCCGGTGCGCGAGTTCGCCCAGCTTCACCAGGCTGGCGGCGTAATCGGGACCCTGCTGCCCGGAGACTTCGGCGTTTATGGCCAGCGCGGCCTCGCGGAGCTTCCTCGCTTCGTCGTATTTGCTGAGGTTCTCGTAGGCGGAAGCCGCGCGCTCCAGCATTTCATGATTCTTCTGCGCATTGGCGGCGCGAATGGTGGCATCCACGTCCGGCGGAACCTGGGCGTTCTGGGCGCGCAACGCAGCCAGCGGCGCAATGGCCGCCACGGCCAGCGCCGCGGCGAGAACCGCGGCCGCGCGGCCCGGCGATTTCCTGTTTACCCTCGAATCGAGGATAGCGCGCAGCCGGCCTTCCAGTTGCGAAGGCCGCGCCATGCACACACCGGCCCAGGCGGTGGCGGGGGCGGTCCGGAGCCCGCGGGCCACTTCCAGCAGGTGGCCGGCGTAATCCGGCGCGCGCTCGCCGGCGTTCAGCACCAGGTCGTCGGCGGCCCGTTCGCGCTCTTTCAGAAACTCGCGCCAGGCGGTCCAGGCGAGCGGGTTCCACCAGTTTAAGGCCAGCGCCACGCGCGCCATAAGGTGGGTAGCCGCGTCGCCACGCCGCACGTGCGCCAGTTCGTGCAGCAGCACGGTGCGCCGCCGCGAATCGGGCCACGAGGCGGAATCGGAGGGCAGGAGCACCGCCGGACGCCACATCCCAAACGTCATGGGCATGCCGCTGCCAGAGGTCTCCAGCACGCGGACGGGCTGGCGGATACCCAGTTCGCGGGCCAAGGCGTGGACCAGTTCGGGGTCGCGAAACGGGTGCGCGGCGCGCCGGGCGCGATTGGCCCATAAACACGCGGCCAGCAAGCGTGCCAGCGCCAGCGCAAACCCCGCCGCCCAAAACCAGACCATGCCGGTGCGCCAATCGAAGCGCCGCGCCGGCTTCCCGGCGGCGCGCGTGGCCGGCGCCATGCCCCGGCTTACCGCCGCGGAAGGCGCGTCATGCGCCACCACGGTGGTCTGAAAGACCGCTCCGGAAGCCTCCGCCAGAAGCTTGTTTGGCGCCAGGACGGGCAGGGCCGGAAGGGAGACCGAGAGGACCGGCAGGGCGAGCATGGCCGCCACCACCGCCGTCCACACCAGGTGGCGCGACGCGGCCGACCGACCGCGCAGCAGCCACGCCGCCGCCCATGCCAGGCCCACCGCCACCGCGCTCTTGAGCGCCGCGCCGGCCAGAACCGCAAACCAAGCCGAGCCATTCCACCCAAGCATCTACTTCTCCTCTCTCCTCGCCCTTTCAATCATCTCCGCCATGCGGTCCAGCTCCGCGGGGGTCAGCCGCGCGGACGATACATCGAGCAGCGCCGCCACGGCCTGCTCCGGCGACCCGGCGAAAAACGTATCCACGAGGTGCTTCAAAGCGGAGCGTTTGGCGCGATCGCGCGCCACCGTCGGCGCGTACACGTATTTGAGGCCCTCCGCCTGGTGGCGAACGTGCCCTTTTTCCTCCAGCACCCGCATCATGGCTCGCACGGCCGAATAGCCCGGGGCGTCCGGCATGGCTTCGCGCACCTCGCCGGCGGAGGCCTTCCCGCGCCGGTACAGGACGTCCATGATCTGGCGTTCCCGCCGGCTCAAGCCCGCCAGCGCGCTCACCGCCGCATCTCCTGCTGAATTTCTAGCATAATGCTAAAAAACTAGCACTTCAGGGCGGGCGTGTCAAGGGAATTCGCGAAGGGAGCCTCGCCGGCGGCCGCTTGTGGCCGCGAATCCAACCATTCTCCGCGCGCCGGTCAACGCTTTTAGAACTTTCCCTAAGCTTGAATCCCGAAGTTGGGCGCATTGTATCAGGGCACGGCTTCAGCCGTGCCGCAAACGGGAACGCCCAGACGGCTTTAGCCCCTGTCTTTTCAGGAGGATGAGAAGGATGTGCGCCGGGGTTGCCGAACCAGGGGCTAAAGCCCAGAAAATGCTGCCTGATCGGCACGGCTCAAGCCGTGCCCTGATACATCAACCATGTCCCCGGCCGGTCAACAAAAGCCTGTTCTTTCAAGGAAATAGCCTGTGGAACTTCAGCTCGTCCGAAGTTGACCTCGTAATTCAGGCTAAGCCGCCTCCAAGCTGCGTCCTTTTCGCCGGCTGCGCCGTATACATCCGCGCGGGTATGATTTACGAAGCGACTGCACTGGACATGCTTGTGGCGGAAGACGAGGAGATCGCCAAGCTGCGGCGCCGCGACCCGGCGGCGCTGGCGGGCGTTGTGGGCCGCTACCAGCATCGGCTGTACCGCTATCTGGCGCGGGTTGCGCGGGACCCGGCCGCGGCCGACGATCTGTTTCAGCAGACCTGGCTGAACGTGGTTCGACAGATTGGGCGCTACGACCCTTCGCGCAGCTTCGATACCTGGCTGTTCGCCATCGCGCACAACGCGGCCATGGATTTGCTGCGCCGCCGCGGCGGCGAGAGCCTGGACGATTTGGAGCGCCCGTTACGGTCCGCCGGGCCCGACGCCCTGGCGCAGGCGATATCGGCGGAACGCTCCTCCATTCTGGCCGAACGGGTTTCCGCCCTGCCCGCACTCTACCGCGAGGCGCTCACGCTGCGCTTCGAGGAAGGTCCGAAGCTGGAGGAAATCGCCGAGGTGACGCGGGCGCCGCTGGCCACCGTGAAAAGCCGCGTGCGGCGCGGGCTTGAACACCTGCGCGAAGGCCTGACCGCGCGATGGAACAAGGAGGATCTGCTATGACGGCGCACGAGGAAATACGAGCCTGGCTGGCGTTGAGCGCGGCCGGGCTGCTCGATCCGGCGGAGGAGCGCCGGCTGCGCGAACACGTCCGCGAATGCGCGGGCTGCGCCGGGGAGCTGGAAGCGTTGAGCGCGCTGGCGAGCGGTTTGCGCGTGCAGCCGGCGCCGGCGCCATCGGCGGAACTGCTGGCGCGGACGGCGGCGCTGGCGGCGGCCGAGCTGGCCGCTGAAGCGGACCGGCGGCGCGGCGCGGGCCTGGCGATCGCCTGCGGGCTGGCGGTTTGGGTATCGAGCCTGTTCACCTGGTCGGTTTACGAGATCCTCACTGGAGGCGCGGCGGCCCTGCTGCGGCCAAACCTGGCGGGATTGCTGGCCTGGTTTGCGATCTCCATTATCTGTACTGGCGTTGCGGCTCCGGCGGCGGTTGCGTTGACGGCCGCCCGGCGCCGGCTTGAAAGGAGCTTCACATGACCCCCGTTCGCTCGCACGGGACCATTATCCCTATGGGCGCGTGGTATACCGCCTCATTCGTGGCTCTGGCGCTGCTCGTGGGCCTGGCCTTTCTGTTCAATTCCGCGCTCAATATTCCTTTGCCACTGGCGGTGGTGTTAGCGGTTTTCCTGCCGCTGGCCATGGCCGGCTACGTGATACTGATCGGCTATATATATGGCGACGCGCGCCGGCGCGGCATGCGCTACGTGGTGTGGACGCTCCTCGCGATCTTCATTCCCAACTGCATCGGCATTCTGCTGTACTTTCTGATGAGGGACCCGCACCCGGCCTACTGCTCGCGCTGCGGCGGGACGATGCTGGCGAATCACGCCTTCTGCCCGCACTGCGGTTACAGCGTGGCGGCCCTGTGCGGGGGCTGCCAACGCGTCACCCAGCCCGGTTGGACCCACTGCGCGTGGTGCGGAGCGAGCCTCAGCGCAGCGCCTGATAAATCGTCCGCGCCCCCAGCAGGCTCCATTGGTTGATGGTCTGCCCGACTCCCCAATACGAGACCATCAGAATGAGCGCCATGAAGCCGAAGCGCGCGATTTCCTGGTAGACGACGATGGGGACGCGCATCGCCAGCAGCAGCTTGGAGCCATCGAGCGGCGGTACGGGGATCAGGTTGAAGATCGCCAGGTAGAGGCTTAGCACTACGCCTCTGAGCGCGAACAGGGAAAACGCCGGCGCGAACCCGACGGCGAGGCGCGCGACGATGGCCAGAATCACGGCCATGACGACATTGCTCGCAGGGCCCGCCAGCGCCACCAGCGCAAGGCCGTTGAGGCCGCCGCGCAGCTTGGCGTTATTGGTGTACACGGGTTTGCCCCAACCCAGAAACCCGCCGGCCAGGAGCGAGGTTATAAACGGCAGAATCGCGGTCCCCAGCCAGTCCACGTGGGCCAGCGGGTTGAGCGTGACGCGGCCCTGGAGACGCGGGGTATCGTCGCCCAGTTTGGTGGCCACCCAGGCGTGGGCGAACTCGTGGGGCGCCGTGAGCATCCACAGCAATAGTACGTTTAAGATGGCGGTCTGCCAGTCGAGATGCATTTCAGCTCCGGCGGGTAACGGCCGCCCACAGGCCCAGCAGCAACACTACAGCGGCCAGCGCGGCGACCGGCATCATTCGTACCATTGTAGCGAGGGGAGAACGGGGATTTGCAGCGGGGGGGGTGGAATTGGCGTTTGCGGCGGTGGCCCGGCTGCCCGAGCTTCGCTCGGGTTGACAAGGCGGGAGCCTTGTCCCACTGGTTGACAGGGAACTTGGGCTCAGCGTTGCTGGCGGCCGGGGCTTCGCGGACTTATCACCGTGCGTTTCCGGCC
>Ga0187851_10000766_pt1 | contig 31905 bp, 25 predicted proteins | sample June2016WEW_6_10_FD_132997 | JGI IMG/M metagenome (GOLD analysis project Ga0187851, IMG submission 132997) | Peatland microbial communities from SPRUCE experiment site at the Marcell Experimental Forest, Minnesota, USA - June2016WEW_6_10 | ecosystem: Environmental > Terrestrial > Soil >...
GCCACCCTGTCGGCTTACATCGTCAACCCGCCGCGGAACGGCGAGCCGATTGGTCGCCCGGCCGTTGGCTTTGCCTACGTCAACCTCGGTTCCGACAAGAATCTCGAGGCGTTGACGTTCACGGAATCGCCCTTCAGCCGTCTGGAACTTGGCTACGGGTGGGATCATCTCGGTTTGGGAAACCTGCCGCTCGCGTTAAGAAACGCGGGCCTGGTCAATTATCATCAAGACGAGGTTCAACTGCACAACTTCAACGCGCGCTTCCAAATTTTAAAGGAAGGCGATTTTGACCAGAAATGGGTTCCGGCGCTGACGGCCGGCGTGCATTACAAATACAACGACGGCATCAACGAGGTACGAAGTGAAGTCAAACGGGATGCCGGCGCAGACTTGCTGGGTAATGCCGGCCTGTCGCGCCAACAAGGCGTGGATTATACGCTCTACGCCTCGAAATTGTTCACGCAACTGCCACGACCCGTCTTGCTCGAACTCGGTGGACGCGCCACCGAAGGCGTCTGGGACGGCCTGGGCGGGTTCACCCACCGGTACAACTTCGTCTTTGAAGGCAACGTGGTGGTGTTCGTCACCGGCAATCTTGCGCTGGCGGCGGAATACAAGCAGCAGCCGCGGGATTACCAGCCCATCGGCAGTTTGGTCCAGAAAGAAGGCGACTGGTGGACCATTGACGCCGCCTACGTGGTCAACCAACACCTGACTCTGGCGGCCGGCTACGGCCACTTCGGTGACGTGTTGAACGAACAGGCCAACGGAGTTTGGGGCATCACCACCAAATGGGAATTCTAAAAAAACTTCGGGCTGGGGGAGGCATCGGCGTCCGCCTGGGCGGCAACGTGGTTCCTCCGCACGCACCGTTTTGCGCCGCCGGGCCGCCTCCAGCCCAACCCAACCGCCCAATCCATCAACTTAAGTTTCACGACCAGCTTATCCTCTACAGACGACCATTCGTCGCTGATGCATGCCATGAATTCTCCACTGATAAAGTGATTTCGGAACCGACCTCTTCAAGGCGTCACACCTTCGGTGGCGAGGCCGACCTTGGTGATGTCCAATTGGCGGAGGACGTCCAGCACGGAGATCATGTTCTGGTAATCCACCGCGTCGGCGCCCTTGACCACCACGCTCAAATCCGGATTGTTCGCTTGCAACTCCTGAAGTTTGTCCCGCAACTGCGGTATCGTAACAAACTCATCGTTCAAAAATGTCTTTCCCTGCGCGTCCACCACAATCTTGTTGATCTTGGGTTTGGGCTGGTTGGTCTTGGGTGGAGCCTTCCCCGAAGGCAGCGTCATTTCCAGATTGTTCATCATCTGCGGCGTCGTGATGATGAAAATGACCAGCAACACGAACACCAGGTCCAGCAGCGGTGTGATGTTCAACTCGCTCAGCGAACTGTGATGGGAATGGGACGTCTTTTTCATTGCGAAACCGGTTCCGTCTCCTCCTGCACATCAAAGCGAATCGTGACGCGCGGCGGGAAGTTGGCCGGCGGCGGCCGGTCCATCTGCGTCACCACCGCCAGCGCCCGCCGCACCGACTCGTCCCAAACCGGGTTCCCCGAACCTTTCTCCCACACCGGATCGCTCAACTGCCCATCAGGACTCACGGAGATGGCCACCTCCGCCACATAATCATCGTCCTGCATGTTGTCAGGCCGGTTCCATTTTGACCGCAAAGCGTATTCCACCTGGCTTTTGTAAATCTGCACCGGATCCGAGCTGCTTTCCACCGTCTTGCCGCCGTCGAAGTCAAACGACGGCACTTCCGCCGCCGGTGGCGCCACGATTGGGGGCGTGGACGCCGCCAGGGTTGTTTCTTTGGGAGGTTCAACCTTCAGAGCAGCGGTCACTTTCGGCTGTTCGACCTTGGGCGGCTCGACTTTCGGCTTTTCGGGCGGCTTGGGCTTTGGCGGCTGCTTTTCCTTGACCATTTCCACCGAGATCTTCTGGATTTGTTTGCCCAACAACCCCTGCCGGGCGGCGAAATAAGCCAGCGCCAGGATCAATATTGCATGAAAGGCGAACGAGATGAGCAGGTACACCTTTGAGTTGCGCTTCTGGCGCGGCTGGGTTTGCGGCAGCATGGTTAAAGACTAGATTGATGGATGACTGGATGATTGGATTGTTGGAGTGGAGGACCAACGACTGCCAATACGAATCCGGCAATCCAGGCATCCAGTAATCCATGCATCCAGTAATCCATGCAGCCGGGGTATTTTCATTTGGCATTCAGGGCTTCGGTGGCCAAATCCACCTTGGGCACGTTGGCCTGCTGGCAAACGTCCAGCACCGCCCGGATTTGCCGGTATTTGGTCTGGCTGTCGCCGCGGATGATGACGTTCAGGTCCGGGTCATCCGTACGCAGATTGATCAGCGTTACCAGCATGTCCGGGGCGTTTACGAATTTTGCCTTGTTCAAATACATCGTGCCGTCGGCCTGGACGGTGATGTAGTTGGCCTTGCGCGGCGGGTCCTTGAGATGTTTGGCCGCCGTCGGCAGCTTCAAATCCAGATCATTGACCGGCGGAATGGTGGTGATAATGAAGATCACCAGCAACACAAACGCCAGGTCCAGCAGCGGAGTGATGTTCAACTGCGTCAACGATTCGTGCGCCGACTTCGAACACTTCTTCATGGGTCAGATGGCGGGTGTGTTTTCGCCAATTTCAGAACGCGTCAACGCCATGGCGATTTTGTCTTCCAGATCGCGGTTATCCACATAGCCATGCACGATTTGCGTCGCGTAACGAGTGGCGTAACCATCCAGCTCCTGGGTGATGGCGCGGATGGTGGTGACCATGAAGTTGTAGGCGAACATGGCCGGGATGGCCACGAGCAGGCCGGTGACCGTGGCCACCAGGGCGGCGGCCACACCGGGCGCCATGGCCGTGAGGGTGGCGGCGTGGCTTTCTGCGATGCCGGCAAAGGTGGACATGACGCCCCATACAGTACCCAGCAACCCGATGAACGGACCTCCCGCCACCGCCGTGGACAGCACGATCATCCCCTTCTCCAACGCCATCGCCTCTCCGCTGGCGGCTTCTTCCAGCGCGACCTTCACGGCATCAAACGAGGCGGTGCTGATGCGCCGCTCGCCTTTTACGGTGACGGGATTATGCTCCAATTGATACGCCAGTTCATTCGCACCCCGAAGGTAGAGTTGGAAGGCAGGCGCACCGTCAAATTCCTCGCCCTTGCGCTGGATGTCCAGCGGGTCGCGGGTCGAAGCGTAAGCAGCCAGAAATTTCCTGGTCGCCTTACGCGCAATCATCAACTGGTGGGACTTTTTGATGATAATCGTCCAGCTGAACAGTGAGAGGACAAGCAAAACAAGGACGGTAGCCTTGCCTTCGGTGGTGGCATTCTGGATGGCGTACACCGCGGCGTTGGCGGCGAACAGGGGTTGAACAATCATGGTGATTATAACGGTTTGGTTGCGGTTTGGTTTTGAGATGTATTCTTGGCCGGCAAAATCACGGTCACCCGGCTGGTTTTCTGGGCGAGCGCAATGCCTTTGCCTTTCTTCTGGTCTTCGTCGTCACCAAAACCGTCGTCCTGATTGTCCGTTTTGATGGCGACGGTGGCGGCGGTATCAGCCGTGGGCGCGTCGGCTTTGGGGGCCGCCGAAGGTGGCGGAGCGCTCGAACTGGTATCGGAAATAAGCACAGGCTGAATGCCGGGATCGGTCTCAAGTGGCGGCCCTCCTCCAGGACCATCGCCAATTTTTGGCGGGTCCTGGCTGTAAGTGACAATCGGCCCGAGTCCCGCGGTCGTAATGTCAATGGTCAGCCCCACAAACAAACCGCTGGATATCCCGGAGGCCTTGGCAATGATGTTTTGGGCAATGATGCCGGAGCCGCCAGCATCAATGTTCCTGCCTAGAACCAGTATCGGGTTACCCTGGGAATCATAAAATGGATGGCCGCCGGCTTCAAAAGGCTCAGCAATAATCACCGGGTCGCCACTGGCATCAAGGTATGGTTGGATGCGATTGTCAACCAACTCAACCACCCGTCGAGAAGCATCCAAAGTTTCCGTGTAAAGCGGATGGCCGCCGGCATCAAGGCGCGGATTGCCACTGGCATCCAGAACCGGAGTCAGTAAGACCGGCAAGCTGCTGCCAGACGGCAAAACCGGGATCGAAGACCCGAGGGTGACACGGTTTTGAGCACTTAATGCAGGCACCGGCGTTCCGCTGGCAAGCTGGTCGGCCAAAACCCGATGGCCCATTGCGTCCTGAAGTTCAGATCCGGCCAGCAATTCCGCCGTGGCTTGCGAAGCATCCGTGCCGTTGAAGGAAATCTGGATGACACCACCCTGACTGGCGGAAATGTTTCCATTGGGAGTTTCCACCAGGATATTGCCCAGTGAAGCATGCGAGCCGGCAACGGTCGTTGCCAGGATGCCGCTGCCGGGAATCGTCGCTGGAATGCTGACCAGCAAACCCGTCAGCGGATCCAGTTCCAAAGCGTTCATGCTGACATAACCGGCGCCGCCCGTGCCGGCGTTCACGTTGCCGGTGAACGATTCAACCGTGACACTGCCGCCGTCGTAGGCGGCGATGCGCGAGCCGTCCACGTTCACGTCGCCGTTGGCGGTGATGGAAATATCTCCGCTGCTGGTCGTGAAAATTCCCTTGGGTGCGCCGGGGTCGCCGAACGTGGTAAATTCTCCGCCAACATCCAGTGTGCCGCCAACAATCAAGTTGATTCCGCCGAGCAAACTTTCGTTCGCAATCTTCGTTGAAGTCATTTCCAGGTTGCCCACGGTGGTGACGTTGATGTTTGCACCGTAAGGGGAAAGGGCCGCCAACGCCGCATCGGGCGCCAGGACGGAAATGCCGCCGGAAATGCCAAGGTCAATGCGGTTGGCGAGGATGCTGAAGTTGCCCGGTCCGGACAGCGCGAGCCCATTGTCCCCGAGCGACGCGCTTTGGCTGGCGACATACAATTGCGCGACGGTAGTCTGCCAGGCCGTCAATGGTGCGCCGGTGAAAACGGCATTGCCGTTGGGGTCCGTTGGATTGAGCAGGGATTGTTCGGTCGCCGAACTCATGACGCCGACGAATGAGAGCGTGCCGGTGGTGGCATCATAACGCAACATACCGGCCAACGCAGGGTCGCCGCCAACGATCATGTCAAATGTGCCGGGCGGGATTGCGCCGGGCAATGTTTCGCTCGTCAAGTCGCCACGATAAGTGATGCCGCCGGCAACATTGATCGTGGTGGTTTGCGACGGCGAAAGATTTTGACCAATGAAACCGAAATTATAAGTGTCGCCGACGACATTGATTTGCGTGAAGGTCGGGACGGTGAGACCGAAACTTTCGATGCTGCCGGAAATATCCAGCACCACCGGATTCGGATTCGGATCGTTCAAATGCAGTGGCGCGGCGGCATGACCAGTGGCGAACGTTGTCCAGTTCGCCGAGCCGCTGTCCGACATGGTAATTCCGGTAAGCGTCGTCGAGCCGGAAGCCGCCGCCCCGCTCAAATCGCCGCCGTTGCGCGTGGTGATTTGCAGTGAGCCTTCGCTCGATGGATACAGGATGATGGAGTTGTCGACCGTGATACCGCCCGCGCCGGCATTGAGGGAAAGATCCGGCGCATAAATCGGCGGCATGGATTGATTTCCGCGGGTGACGCGTGTCAGGTTTGCGCCAACCAGAGTAATGGCATTGCCCGCCCAGAGATTTACCGCCGCATCCGGCGCATAGTTGAACAGAAACGATTGCAGGGTATTGAAGGCGCCGTTCGGATTGTTCACCTCCCTGAGGTAGATGTTATTCGCCGCCCACGCGTTCCAGGAGCCTTGAATCAAACTCAAGGTCACCGGTCCGTTCCCGCCGGATGCGGCGCCGATATTGCCATTGGCGTTTAGCGTGCCAATGCCGTCGGCCAAGGCGTAGTTTCCAGTGATTTGGTTGCCGGCGATGACGGTCACGTTGCCTGCGCCGTAAGCGCCGGAGGCACCCGGCCACTGATTGGCCGGAACGGTCGGCGTGCTATCAATATTATTGCCGGCCATCAGGGTGACATTACCGCCCGCCGCGGTGGAAATACCTCCGAGCACAGCATTGGGAAATGCACCGGCGCTGGTAAACCGCCAGTCGCTCGTTGGTGAGGCGGTAAAACTGGTGCCACCGTTGAAAGAGCCGGCGCTGATGTTGCCCGCCAGAGCATCGGCAAAAATATTGCCGCCGCCAGTCGTGGAGACCGAGCCGGAACCGACCAGAATATTTTGTCCGGCAAATAAATTGATGTCGCCCGTCGCGGTTTGAATCCAACCCCCGCCCGTGGTGCCGCCACTGTTGTTATTCAGATAAATGTTTCCGGCCCCGGACTGGACGACGTTGTTGACAAAGTCATATCCGGCCTCCAGCGACACCGACCATGCGTTCGCGTCAAAGATTCTGGAATTATTCCCGAACGTGATGTCGCCACCGGCTTCCAGCGTCAGTTGGCCGCTGCCATTGCCGGTGCTCGAACTCAAATTCCAGGTGGTGCCCCCGTTGAGCGTGATGTTGCCGGACGCCTGCAGGAGGATGCTTGAAAAACCCGCGAACGCCGTGTTCACATCGATCGCACCGTTCGCAGTCGAAGTGCCGAGAATAATGTTTACCGGGTCGAGGAAAAATGTTCCGCCGTCCCAGCCGGATTGTGCGCCGGCGTCCAGGGTCGAATTCAACGACGAAATGTCCGGTGCGCTGATTTCGACATTTCCGCCGTTGCCGCCTCGTGAACCGCCGGTCACGGAAACCTGGCTGCCCGAAGCATCGCCAAAGGTCTCGCCGGATTTCAGTCTTACGCTGCCGCCGGAACTGCCCGGGGAGGCATCATCACCATTGGCACGGATTTGGGAATTGGCGCCCAGGCTGAGCTGTTCGACGGCCACGAGTTCGATGACACCGTTTTGATTCCGGACGGAATCGGCCTGAATGATTCCGTCCTGATTCACCACCTGTGCCTGCAACGCAATGGTGCCGGCGTCGGCGGTGATCTGTCCCAGATTGTTCACCGAACCGGCGGGCACCTGCACATTGGCACTCAGACCCCGTCCGTCGGGGCGTTCGCTCACGAGCACGGTCTGGCCCGCGGCGAGACCGATGTTCCCGCCGGGCGCGCTCAGGCTGCCATTGTTCTGGATGTTCTCGGCAATGAGAAACAGCGAACGGCCGTTGCCTGCCTGGATGGATCCGTAATTGATGATGCCCGCCAACGGCGGCATGCCGGTGAAGGTCCAACTGGAGCCCGAGCCAAAATCCGGCGTGATGGGCGCGGTGGTGGCAATGAAATCGCCGCCGACCTTGATCATCGAATTCGGACCAAAGTAAAAGCCATTGGCATTGGCGAGGATGACGGTGCCGTTGGCGTTCAAGCTGCCGAAAATCTGCGATGGACTGGCGCCGCCGATTTCATTGAGCACCACGGAATTCGCCGAGGGTTGGATGAAGGTGGTGGTTTCGCCCGCCTGAATGTTAAAGCTGCTCCAGTTGAGAAAGGCTGCCTGGCTGACGGTCACGTTGAGTTGCGCACCGCTGGTCTGGGCGGCGGCGTTGCCCAGACTGACGGTCATGCCCGTTGGATTGGCCAGCAACTCCAAACTGCGACCAGCAGCGAACCATACGACCACCTGGCAAAGCCATCCAGGAACGACACGACACCAACCCGGGCGGGATTTTTTTAATGGGCGCAGGTTTTTCACGGTGTCGATCAGAATTGGAACCCGACACTGAAATAAGCCCGCGCCTCCCCGGCGTAGGTCACGGGGGTGTCGTGCAAAGCCCAGGCCAGAGTAAACCGAGCATCAAAGTGCTCGCCGGCCGTCAGGTAAACACCCACGCCGGTCCCCCATTCACGGTAGGAAAGACTGAGCGGCGTCGGGCGATCGATCAGGTAAGTCTCGCCGTAGTCCATGAACCAGGAACAACGCAGATAAGCCGGCGTGCCATCACCGCCATTGGCGTCGGGAAAATAACCAACATTCATCGGTGGAGCGTTCACGTCGAGCATCACCCGCCAGCCATCGTCGCCGTAAACCTCGCCTTCCTCGTAGCCGCGCACCCCCGCGGTGCCGCCGAGCGCGAATTGTTCGTTGCCGATGAGCGGCGCGCTCGCCCACTGGCCGTTGGCGCGAAACAACAGCGACCAGTCGTCGGGCAGGTCCTGCCGCCGGGTCAACCCGGCGGTCAGCGTCGTATAATTGCCGCCGGCATGGGGCGCCGCGGCAACCACCTGGAAATTGGTCCGCGCCGAGGCCAGACCGGCCAGGAATATATTCTGGCTCAAACTGAAACTGGTGACGCCCTGCTGGTCCGGCCGGAAGGCGGACCAGCCCCAGGCGAGCGGCAGATAAGCCAGCGCCGCGCGGTTGTTGGAAGGAAGCCGGATGGTTTGATTCGTCACCAGCACCGGATTTCCAAACTGGTCGAGTGCGTAAAGCGAGAAATAGGTCAGGTTGGTGCCAAAACTCGGCGCATCGTAGGATTTATAATCGAAGCCCAGCTGGAGCGATGAATGAATGCCGAGAAAATCCCGGACCGGCAGCGTCAGCCTGGTGCCGAGGTTGTTGTTGTAAGTAAGGCTGCGTTCGGCGGACTGTGAATTGATCTGCGCCAGCGTGTTGGTGAAGATGACGGACAACGGGCCATAGCGAACGGGCGTGTCGGATACGGAACGCGAAGCATAAACAATCAATTCCGGATTTCCCGTGGCCGGCAACTGGTGGAAGGTGTGGGTGATTTCATCGTAACCGAAATCCACGGGCTGGCGGTCGTAGGTTTCGCGCAAACCCGGAGCCGAACCCAGCGGCAACCGGTAAAAACCACTGTAACTGGCCACCATCGGCTGGTCATAGAAATCCGGCGAATAATTGTCCGATTTCATTTCCCCCGGCGAAAAGTTGTAGTCGAAGCCAATCTGGTGTTCCCGTTGCCAGAGATTGTTATATTGAATCGTCGTATCCAGGCGCAGCAAGGGTGTTACCGGCGAAGATTTGTCATTGACCTCAATCCGGCCATGCCATGGCAGGCGGTCCTTGACCTTGAGTGTCAAATCGCTGGTGCCCGGTTCCGGACCGGGACTGATGACGGGATAAATCTGGCGGTCCTGATTCAGATTCGCCCGGTCCAGTTCGGGCTGGAACCATCTCGTGTTGAGCAGGAGGTTTGTGCCCAGGCTGGGCAAGGCCCGAAGCACATTGTCCGTGCTGAAATGCCGGTTGTCGGCAACCGTCACGTGGCTGAGTTTTCCCTCGACGATTTTCACCCGCACCGTGCCGTTGGTCAGCCGCTGTTGCGGCAGCGTGACGCCGATGGTGGCAAAACCGAGGTTGCGATACAGCAGTTGCAGCCTGCCCAAACCTTCACGCAGTTGCGTAAAATCCAGTTCGCCGAGGTAATTGGTGAGCAGGTTGAATTCCTCCGCGGGCAAGGCCGTGTTGCCTTCAATCCGGTAGCCGCGCACCTCAAAGGTCGGCTTCGGGGCCGTAAACAGATTGGTGATGGCCGCAGCCAAATCCGCTCCCCCGACCGGTGTGCCCTGTTCCACAATCTGGATTCGGACGGTGCCATTGGTGAATTTCTGTTCCGGCAACGTGACGTTGATGTTGAGAAACCCAAGGTCGCGATAATGGGTTTGCAGCCTGCCGAGGCCCTCCTGCACACGTGCCACCGTCATGGCCGGACCGGTGTAGTTGGAAAGCATGGCAAAGTCCGCCGGCGGCAGAACCGTTTTGCCTTCGATGAAATACCGTTGCACGTCGAACGAAGGCAGGAGCTTCGGCGGTGCCTCTGCGGCCATCGGCAGGGGCGCCGCAAAAAGGTTTTCAATGACGGCCGGGGAACTGGTTTCCTCCGCCATTCCACTGAGTCCTTTTGCGAACGCAATCATCATTATCACCCCGATTGGGAATCTCATTTGTTGTGGTTGTCCTCTCGACAAATTGAATTTATGGCGGCAGGCCGGCATTTTGCCGGGCCTGCCGCGTACGGTCGTTCGCTGTCTGCTCTGTTATTATTGTGCGCTCACGCGGTAAAATTCCGCTGGATCACCCCCATTGGTATGGTTGAGGGTATCCACCTTTCCATCACCTATCAGGGTGCCCGCATCCACCGGCCAGGTGGACACCGGCCCACCCAGGGCGTTGGTGTAGGACACGGAATAGGTGTTGCCCACCGTCGTGGTGAATTGAATGGCGCTGACATTGCCCGCGCGGCTGACTCCGATGATGGTGGACGGGCGTGGCCCGGTCGTGAATGTCAGCACCCCGTTGGTGGTGATGCTGAAAGTGCCCACCAGCGTGTCCGGCGGTGAACCGGGATAAATGGCCGTGGGTTGAACGGCCCAAAAATCAAAAGTGCCAGGGACAGTTTGCTCGACGGGCACCACGCTGAAGGGCGCCTTTCCGGCCCAGGTCGCGATGCCGTTAAAGTTGCCTCCGGACACAATATAGTTATAGGAAGCCCCGCCATACTGGGGATCGGAAGGGCTGATGCTATAGGCATTGGTCGGATTCGCCACGGCCGGCGGCACTTTGAAGGGAATGAGTGGCCGTTCGCCGAGCGAATTGATGGTGCCATGCAAGTTGGCGGTCCACGCCGCACCGCTGACGTTGTAGGCGTTGGGATTGGGATCGCTGCTGGTGACCCAGGCCGTCGGATTGGTATTCGTCGGGCTGGTGGTGGCCGCCAGAATCACTTTTACGCCGGTCAGGTTTGCCCCGAATTCGGTGGTGACAAGGCTGGCATCCCAACCGGTGATGGTGGTGGTGTAACCGTTCGTCTGACCGAGGAGATTGGTGACACTTCCCAGATCATACTCGATGTTGTTGTGTGAACCTTCGTGAAAGACCAATAGCAGGTCGCCGTCGTTATAGGTCCACGCTCGCGCCGGCGGCGTGGCCAGCCAGGCCAGCAGGGCGAGGGTTGTTAAAATTATTTTTTTCATACAATAAATTCCCATTCAAGGTGGCTCGTTTGATTATTGGAAAAAGCCGGGCAACGGTGTGATTTGGCCGCCATCAGAGCCGCGAGATACCTGAAGCGACGGGTTCGGGATGAAGTTGCCGACAAAAACGGGGCTGCTGGACTGGAACGTGGCGTTGGTGACCGACTGGTAAAACGCGTTGATGACCGCCAGTTGAGCCGTCGACGGCGTACCGGTGCCTGAGGTGATGTAATAATAGTTCTCATAGCCCCATAGCGGATAGCTGCCATTGATCACATTCGAGACTGAATAGGGAACTCCTTCATAAGCGAGGGGAGCCAGACCTTTCTTGATGTTCTGCACCGCCACGGTGCCGATGGAATTGGTAAGGACCACCACCGTGTTGGCCACCGCACCACCCGAGGGCAATCCCGGATCGGCGCTCGTATCCAAAACCGGTTGCCCCAGCGCGTTGGTATAGTACGTGTTGATCGTCTGGGTGTTGTAGATGTTCAGGTCGATTTCCGTGCGCACGGCGGCTTCATTGTTGCGTCCGACAAAATAGATTTTGTTGGTGCTGCTGCTCCCAAAATAGGCCGCCTGCAGGGTCGAGTTTTCCAAAGACCACGCCTGCCGCTGGGTCAGGTTGGTGATGGCGGCGGTATCCGCGGAATTGGTGTTCTTGATGAAAACCAGTGGAACCACATAGGTCGGGAGGGCCGTGAGACCGGCCGAGGAAACACCCACCACCTCCGGTGTGGTGGCCGAATCCACAAAGGTGGGAACCTGGGGATTCAAGGGGCCCGATGTGAAGTTGGTATCATCCGCGTTCGCCACCTGACCCACCAACGCCTGGAGACCGTCAATGGCCCCATTGTTGACGTTGATATCCAGCGTGATGTTGCCATACCCCGACAACGCCGCATTCGTGCTCGTGCCGGAAAATTTGGCCACGGCCGAAGATCCCCCGCCCGTTACCGACAACGTGCCGCCGGCAAACAGGTTGGTGGCGCGGTCGTAAATAACGCTTTGGCTCGCGCTGCCGCCCACCAGAAAGACCTCGACATCCGCGCGCAGCTCCGGAGCGAGCGCCAAACCCGCAAATGCGAGCCCGGCAATGATGATTTTGTTAAGGTTGGATGTTTTCATAAGTTCACTATTTTTTGCTGTGGTTTTGGTTTTTCAATTGAAGAAACGCCCGTGCCGGCGCAAGGACAGCGCCGCCTGCCCAGGCAGACGGCGGATCCCGGCAACGTCAGTGGCGCCGGAATCGGGCGATGTTTTACCCGCTGTCTCTTTCGCAATCACACGGTTTCTGTTCGTTCTTCTTCGAAGAACCTCCGGTCAACCGGTCAGCCTTCGTAAATGGTCCAGTTTGCGCCTCGCCCGGACGGCGTCGGCAAATTAATCCGTTCGCTGATAGATCTGGTCAAAGATTCCGCCGTCGGCAAAATGGGTTTTCTGGGCCTGGGCCCAGCCGCCCGCGACGTCCTCCACCGTGAATAATTTCAGCGGCTGGTAGCGGGTGGAATATCTCGCAAGAATCGTCGCGTTCTTCGGCCGGAAAAAATGTTGCGCCGCCAGTTCCTGCCCGGCGTCGCTGTACAGATATTCGAGGTAGGCGCGCGCGACGGCTTCTGTGTGATGACGCGCCACGTTGCGATCCACCCACGTCACCGGGTTTTCCGCCAGAATGCTCACGGGAGGCAGAACGACCTCAAGGTGTTCGTCGGGAAATTCCTTTTGGATCAAGGCCGCCTCATTTTCAAAGGTCAGCAGCACGTCGCCGATCCCCCGCCCGGCATATGTGATCGTCGCGCCGCGTCCGCCGGTGTCGAGCACCGGCACATTGGCGAACAATTTCGCCACAAATGCCCTTGCCTCCTTTTCGTCACCGGCGGACCTTTTCAACGCGTACCCCCACCCCGCCAAATAGCTGTAACGACCGTTACCGGAGGTTTTCGGATTGGGAATGACGACCGAAACGCCCGGACGAACCAGGTCGTCCCAATTTTTTATGCTCCGCGGATTGCCCTGGCGTACGACAAATACAATCGTTGAAATGTAAGGCACGCTGTGATTGGGCAGCCGCGATGCCCAGTCCGCCGGAATCAACCCGCCCTCCGTATGGAGCGCGTCAATGTCCAACGGCTGGTTCATGGTCACCACATCCGCCTCAAGGCCGTTGATGACCGATTGCGCCTGTTTGCTCGAACCCCCGTGCGATTGACTGATGATTACCGTGTCACCCGTCTTGTTCTTCCAATAGGCGGCAAACGCCGCATTGTAATCCTGATAGAACTCGCGGGTGACGTCGTAGGAAACATTAAGCAGTTTTACCTCGGACGCCGTGAGGGTGCACGCCGACCACAGCACACCTGCCGTGAGCAGCGTCATGAAACTTTGAAGCCAGTTCCGCATGGACGATTTTGTATTTCTTTTCTTTCATGGGAACCTCCGGTGGTCCGGTCAGTCGTCCAAAATAATTTTTTTTTGATTGGGCCTCAGCTTGTCTGAAGCCTCAGTGTGATGGGGGTGGCGGCCGGTCCAATCGCACCCGTTCCGTTCTTTCAATCTGCGTCACCCGCGAGTCATGCACCGCAATCTCCACCACGCCAAAGCGCAACGAACTCACCTGCCGGCGGACCAGCTCCAGCCAGGTCGAATCTCCAACGTCGTTGCCGACCCGATTGATTTGCGATTCACTCATTTCTTCAGCTAAGTTATTAAATAGCGACTGCTGTGGTCGTTGTTTTGGTCAAATAAAAAGTGAATTTCGTTTTATTATGCGCCATCAAGTCCAACGTCCCCAATCTCAAACGAATCAACAGCCAGCATTTGCATATATAAACGACTAATCATATCGTCATTATCCATGGGTTCTTCGTCCTGTCAACTGTTTTTTAGAAAAATAATCGCTCAAATACCCTCGCCGCCGCTGAATGTGCCGCTGACTTCCTGCTTTGAAACCGGCAACCCTTTGGCTACTTCGGCAAGGGTTGCACGATCCATTACCCCGGCAATGTAATTGCGCGTATCCAGGAACACCCGGCGAAACCGGCAGACGGATTCTTGCGAACAACGTTTGTATCCTGTCACCGAAACACAATCAATCGGCGCCAAAACACCATCAAAATGACGCACCACCTCGCCCATGGTTATCTTTTCCGGGCTTCGGGCGAGCACGTAGCCGCCGCGGATTCCCGCGGTGCTGTCCACCCAGCCCTGGGTTTTGAGGTCGAGCATGATCTGCTCCAGAAAGCGTTTGGGAACATCGTTGCGCCGGGCCAGCTCCCGAATCGGTATCGGCGCGCCCCGGTAATGGTCCACCAACGTGAACAAGGCGCGCAGCGCGTAATCGGTTCGTTTCGAAATCCGCATGGTTAACAACGATATAACCAGTCGGATTTAAGTCAACTGCCGGTTTGTGAGAATGAACGCGCCTTACTTGATGATCCGGCGGCCTTCGTCCAGGAAGATGCCCTTGAAATTCATTTCCAATGCCTGTGGATTGGTGGCCTTGGACAGCGCCTCTTTTTCAGTGATCCGGCCCGCTTTGACGAGGTTGAACAGCGATTGGTTGAAACTGATCATCCCGTCGTCCAAACCGGTTTCAATGGCTGCCGACAACTTGTCGAGGCGGTTTTCCTCGATCAATTTTTTGACCATGGGAGTATTGAGCAAAATCTCCAGAGCCGGTGCCAGTTTTCCTTCCACCGAGGTGACCATGCGCTGGCAAACCACGCCACACAAGGTACCGGTCAGTTGCCGGCGGATTTGTTCGCGTTCCTCGGCCTTGAAAAAATCAAGGATGCGGTTGATGGATTGGGCCGCATTGGTGGTGTGCAGGGTGGACAACACCAGATGCCCCGTCTCCGCCGCGCTCATGGCCGCCGCGAAGCTGACGTCGTCGCGCATTTCGCCGACCATGATGATGTCCGGGTCCTGGCGCAGGACGTGCACCAGCGCGTGATGGAAGGACACGGTATCCAGGCCGATTTCGCGCTGCTCAATCACGGATTGGTTGTCCTCGAAAACGTATTCAATCGGATCTTCCAGCGTGATGATGTGCTTCTTGAAGTTATTGTTGATGTGTTCCAGCATCGCGGCGAGCGTCGTGGATTTGCCGCAACCGGTGGTGCCCGCGACGAGCACAATGCCGCGCGGTGACTCGGCGACCTTTTTGATCTGCTCCAGCAATCCCAGTTCCTCGAATGTCGGCACGTGCGTCTTCACGAAGCGCATCGCCAGACACCATTGACCGCGCTGTTGGAACAGGTTCGTGCGAAACCGGCCGGTGCCGGGAATAAAGTAGGAAAAATCAACCTCGCGCTCCTCAACCAGCTTCTTGGTCAAATGTGCCGGCGTGATGGCTTCCACAATTTTGTTCATCCACTCGGAAGTCGGAAACGGCGCGTCCACGGCGATGAGTTCGCGATTGATGCGGTAAATGACCGGGGTGCCGATTTTCAGGTGCACGTCGGAGGCGCCGCCCTCGACCGCAGTCTTGAGGATGCGTTGGAATATTTCCATCGCATCAGATTAGCCCGTTTGTTCCCCAAATGCCAGCCGGGAAAAGTAGAAAGTAAGAGCCGACGTGAGGAGGCTCTGAAAAACAACCCGCCTCCGGGAGACCAATGAGCCTCGTTGCTTTTTTCGTGTCTTTCGAAGGTTTCGCGGTTAAAAATCCGCCATGTCTGAACCTCGCATCGGCATCATCGGCGGCACCGGCCTCTACGACCTCGAAGGGTTCACCCGCCAGAAATGGGTCAGGGTCAAAACGCCTTTTGGCCTGCCCTCGGACGATTTGCTCACCGGCAAACTGGCCGGACGCGACGTCGTGTTTCTGCCCCGACATGGCCGCGGCCACCGCATCCTCCCCAGCGAACTCAATCATCGCGCCAATATCTGGGCAATGAAAAAACTCGGCGTTGCCTGGATCATCAGCGTCAGCGCCGTCGGTTCGTTACAGCAAAAATACCAGCCCTGCGACATCGTGGTCATTGACCAGTTCCTCGATCGCACCAAGCGCAGTTTTGAGCACACATTTTTTGGCCGGGGTATCGTGGCACACATCTCGTTCGCCCACCCGATCTGCGGGGAGTTGCGCAAAATTCTGCTGAAAACCTCACGCGCCTGCGGTGCGACGGCCCATGACGGCGGCATTTACGTGAACATGGAAGGTCCCGCGTTCAGTACCCGCGCCGAATCGCTCACCAATCACCAGCTGGGCTACAGCGTCATTGGGATGACCAACCTGGGCGAGGCCAAATGTGCCCGCGAAGCGGAAATCGCCTACGCCACGCTCGCCATGTCCACCGACTACGATTGCTGGAAGGAGGACGAACATGTCACGCTCGCCCTGATCATCCAGAACCTCCAGCGCAACGCCGACATGGCCAAAAAAATCGTTGTCTGCGCCATCTCACAAATTCCCACAGAGCCTGACTGGTCGTGTCATGCCGCCTTGAGACATGCGATCCTGACCGACCGGAAATTCTGGCCGAAGAAAACCGTGACGGAGCTGAAGCCGATTCTGGCGAAGTATCTTTGAAAATGGATCGAAACCAAAAAAATCCACGCAAGAGTTACAAAATCGCTACATACATCGCGAGATTCATGGTTTGTTGCTTTGGAATTTTGCTGCTTGTCGGTTTCGTGGCCTGTAAGGCTTGGAAGACGGCGAATTTTGAGATCTTGATGATGTTTGGCGCAATCACTGGGGTTTGTATGGGATATGGATTAGGCGGTGATATTTGGGGCGCGCGACTTTTTGGTTTTTTCACACATTTAAACACTAAAGGAATGGTCGAATCAAATGACACACCATTTGTCCGATTTATGTCAAAAGCGATACTTTTCATCGCCATTGGCTTTGTAGTATTCGTCTCCCTCGTTCTAATTATTGCGTATTGGAATCGGGGTGCGGTGCGGTAAATGGCTGGCCCAACAATTTCACCAATCTGTCGGCCGGTAATCCTTCAGGAATTTTCCCCAGACGTGTTCGCCCGTGTTGAAACCGGCAATGATCGGGTCCACGATGCGGGCCGCGCCGTCCACAATGTCCAGCGGCGGATGAAACCGGTGTTCCTGCACCTTGCGCGCCGCGATCTCCGCCGGGTCTTCATCCGTCACCCAGCCCGTGTCCACGCTGTTCATGTGGATGCCGTCCGCGTGATAATCCGCCGCCGACGTGCGCGTCATCATGTTCAACGCCGCCTTGGCCATGTTCGTGTGCGGATGCCGGGTCGTCTTGAACTTCCGGTAAAACTGACCCTCCACCGCCGATACGTTCACGATGTGCTTGTCGCGTTCCGGCGTGCGCAACAGCAACGGCTTCAGCCGCGCGTTCAGAATGAACGGCGCAATCGCGTTCACAAGTTGCACCTCCAGCAACTCAACCGACGGCACCTCGTCCAGCAGCAGCCGCCAGGAATTGCGTTCGCGCAGGTCCACCTGCTGCAAATCCTGGTCAAGCCGGCCCTGGGGAAACAAAGCCTGCTGCGCGGCCAGTTCATCCGGCAACAACGGCAACTGCGACAACGCCGCCGCATGCGTCAGCCCCGCAACGGGGGAAATTCCGGCCATCAAACCGGTGGGGTGAGCGTCCCCGCGAGCCGTTTCACCCTCCGGCAACAGATGATAACCGCGCAACCCTTCGTAAGCTCCCAGCAACCGGCGGACCTCCGGCGGCAGGTCATGCAACGACCCGGTTTCGCCCTCCATCATGTGCTGATAAAAATCCGGCGGCCGCCGCACCGTCTGGCAGGCGTTGTTGATGATGAAATCCAGCCGCGTCCGCCTGGCCAGCAAATGCCGGCAGAACGCTTCCACGCTCGGGGTGTGCCGCAGATCGAGCCCGAAGATTTCCAATCGCTCACCCCAATCGGCAAAGTCCGGTTCCCGGGCGTAACGCGCCGCGGCATCGCGCGGGAACCGCGTGCTGACGATGAGCTGCGCCCCGGCGCGCAACAGTTTGATGCCCGCCTGGTAACCGATTTTCACGCGCCCGCCCGTGAGCAGCGCCACGCGCCCGCGCAAATCCGCCGACTCGGTGCGCTTGCGGAAATTCAACTCCGCGCACGCGGGACAAAGCTGGTCATAAAAATGGTGGATCGCCGTGTAATCCTGTTTGCAGGTGTAACAATTCTGCGGCTCGACCACTTCGCGGAACTCCGGGTCGCCCGCCACTTCCCGTTGCTCAAAGCCGGCAGGCGGGAGTACGTTCGGCGTGGTGAAAACCTTTTCCCGGCGCAGTTTCCGGATCCCCGTCTGGTTCAGCTTGGACTGGTCCCGCTGGATTTTCTCCGCCTTGCGTTGGCGCACCCGGGCCTTCACGAACCGCCGCCGCGCAGTCACATCAGGACTGTAAATCTCGCCCGCCGCCTTGAGCAGACGCATCCGCTCCTTTTCCGACAGCCCGGCCAGCAACGCGCGGTTCGCCGCCGCCTTTTCGAGAATCTCGGCGGCCGCGTTCAGCCGCTCGGCCAAAGCGGCGGCGCTTTTGGCTTCAATGTGACTCTTGGGTTGAACCGACATGGTTAATCGGCGCGCAAAATAGCAGACCCGAGTCGCCCGGGCGAATCAAAAGCAGAGCGGGAAGTGGTATAATTGGAGCGCGGAGCATTGCTCCGCCAGTTTAAACCTTGGTCCTCGCGGAGCAATGCTCCGCGCTCCGTTAAAATCGTGCCCCACCGCAAAGCGGGTAGTATCCCAGTTTAGTGGTAGGGACATCGCGCTGCGATGTCCTCGCCCGCGCAGCAGCGGGCGAAATGAATTACATCCACCAGACAAATTCCACCGCTCACCCCCTGCGGCGCGGACGGCGCAGCGCGCCGTCCCTACCTGATTTAGGATCCCACCGCAAAACGCCACACACCGTTGAAAAAGGCGACCCGGGCCGGCAAATCGTTCCGGCTGTCCGGGCCGAGAAAATAATCGGTACCAATTTTAAAAAGGGATTGGTGATGCCATCCGTTGGGCAGGACTACTGTTTGTTGTTATTGAGCAACGCCTGCTTCTGAGCAATCGGCAAGGAAGTCGTCATCAGCCATTGTTGCGCGCTGGTCGGATCCGTTTTCAACCATTGTTGCGCGATATTTTGGATGGCGTTATTACGCTGATTGGGATCGGTCAGGGATTCCGCCCAAGGCGCGGCCAGATCGGGGTATTGCCAGGAAACCTGATTGACGAAGGACTGGACGGCAGTTTGCCTGGCGCCATCGTCCGGCAGGGACTTCAACCATTGGCTCGCGGCGTTCGGATCATTCTGTGCCCAGCTGGAAATGACATTTTGAAAAGCGCTGTCCCTGCTCGTTCCGGATGGAAACGTGGCTGCCCAGTTGGCCGCCGACTGCGGGTCCGATTGCATCCATTGGGAAACCACGCTCATCGCGGCGCTGTTTTGCGCGTTACCGGCAGGCAGGGAAGTCACGAAAGCCGCTGCATCCTGCGGGGAATTTTGCGCCATCCCGGAAACCATGCCCAAAGTGAAGGCATTTTTGGCCGCGCCTTCGGACATGGATTGCAACCAGACCATGGCCGCCTTCGGATCGTTCTGCGCCCATGAATTGGCCGCCGTGGTCAGAAAATTGTTTTGCGCACCGCCCGGCTGGAGGCCCTGGGCATATTGCATGGCGCTGGCCGGATCGGTTTGGGCCCATTGCATGGCCACATTGTTCATCGCCGATTGTTTGGCGCGCCCATCGGGCAGGCCTTGCGCCCAGGTCAGCGCCCCGTTCAAATCACTTTGCGCCCATGAACTGGCGATGTTGCTCATCAAATTGTCCCGCCCCTGGCCCGGCGGCAGTGAATTGGCGAAATCGGCGGCGGCCTTCGGATCATCCTGCGCCAGTTGCCAGCCGACATTTTGCAGCGCATTGCGCTTGGCGTTGCCATCCGGCAGCGAGGCAATCCAATCCATCGCGCCCTTGGGATCGGACTGGGCAAAACTCCAGGCTACTTGGGACACCGCGCTCATCAGATCGTTGCCGGGCGGAAGCAGGGAGGCGAGTGCCGCCGCAGTTTTGGGGTCCTGCCAGGACATGGAGCTAATGGCTTGTTGCAAGACGTGGTTGCGGGCCGGACCATTGGGAAGAGTTTGGACATATTTCATTGCCGCGTCAGGGTCTTGTTGCGCCCATTGGCTGATAATGCTCCCCAACAGACTGTTTCTGGTGCCGCCGGACGGGAGACTGTTGGCGAAGTCCACGGCTGCCGCCGGGTCCGTTTGCGCCCAGGTCAGACCAAGACTGCTCATGGCCTGTTGTTTGGTTTGACCCTCCGGCAATTGCTTGACCCATGCCATGGCGCCAGTCACATCATTTTGCGCCCAATTGGAAATGATGGAACTGATCGCGTTGCGCTTGTCCTGTCCGTTGGACAACGCATTGGCCCAGGTAATGGCCGCCTGCGGATCGTTTTGCGCCCAGGCGGCGGCGATGGCCTGAAAGGCCTGCTGACGCTGGCGGCCGGAAGTCAGTTTGGCCGCCTGCGCGGCGGCAGCCGCCGGATCCTGGGCCGCCCACGTTGAAAAAAGATTATACGCCGGCATGTATTGCGACGCGTTAAGGCCCGAACTTTGGAGCAGGTCGAAAGCGGCCTGAGGATTCGAGCCGGCCATTGCGGAGATGACGCTGCTCAATACGTGATCTCGCAATTGGCCTTTGGGAAGTTGTTGCGCCCACGCGGCGGCGGCGACGGGATCCTTTTGCGCCCAACCACCGGCCACCATGCCGATGGCGTTCTGCCGCTCCTGCAAGTTGGGGAGTGCCTGGGCATAGGCCAAGGCCGCCTGGGGATCATTCTGCGCCCAGCGCGACAGCAGATTGAAACGCAGCCCCTGCCGCATGGATTTCGGCATCTTCGCATCCACAAACGCCAACAACTGCGGGATGTCCGCCGGGTCCAGGTTGTCCAGCATCTTGCGCCACTCCGGGTCGCCATACATCATATCGTGGAGGTTCAACTTCAGCATCTTCGCCTCCATTTCCGCCAGGGACGTTTTCCCCGCGGCGGCCGAGGCAGAAACCGGCGGGCTGGCGGGCAACGGTTTGATCGGCGACGGCATCGGGGAATTTCCCCCGGCGTTTTTGCCTGCAATCCCGTGTGAACTTTCAGCCGAAGCACCAGCCAGCGTGGCGCGATGCCAGCCCACCAGATAACCGGCGCCCATCATGGACAAGGCAAACAAAAGCAAAACAATGACACTTCTTGTTTTCATCAGAGGTGTGGGTTGAATGGAATTGGTTTTACGATGATTCGCTTTACGAATCCGTCAAGAACAAATCACCAACCTGGGTTGGATGGTGGTAGTACAATTCGGTGGAGCACCCGTCCTCCGTCCTGATAAATCGGGACTACGGGGAGTGGAAGACTGCTGAAGAGCCGCCTTGGGCGCGTCAAAACTTATGCACTGCAATTCTTGCCCGATTCACCAGACCCTGCGTCGCGCGCCAGAATGAAAGCGGGCATGGCTAACCACGTTTGGAGTTTTGAAGAAATCGTCCCACCTGTTGATTCAGCAACGGTCGACAACATTAATAACGCTCCGTAATTCGTTTCCGGTAGAAACAGATTTCCATCTGCCATCCTTTTCAATAACGGCCACACACTTGTAACCGTCGCACTGAACCATATAGGATTTCCCTATTTCTGGCGATTGTTCCATGTTCTGGTTTTCCTCATTTTCATTCACATGCCAAGGTTATGCCGTTCATACGCGAACGACCATGGGGTGTTTACCCCAGCGGATTCAAACCCTGCCACCACCGCAAAGCGGGTAGCATACCAATTTAGGTAGGGACATCGCGCTGCGATGTCCTCGCCCGCGCAGCAGCGGGCGAAAGGAATCACATCCACCACACAAATCCCGCCGCTCACCCCTGGCGCCGCTGAACGCGGCGCGGACGGCGCAGCGCGCCTTCCCTACCTGATTTTAGGACATCGTCGCGAAGCGCCTTACCTTGACCTGTCGGGCCAAAGCCGATAGACCTTGCAACGCGCTGTAGCGGCGGTCTGTGACCGCCGCCGTTTGACAGAACAATTCCGGCGGTCACAGACCGCCGCTACAAAAAATGCCAACCAAAACCATCATCAAACCCGCAAAATCACCCGCCGCCGTCGGCCCATACAATCATGCCGTGCGCACCGGCGATTTGCTGTTCTGCGCCGGCCAGATTCCCATCGACCCCGCCAACGGCAACCTCATTCCCGGCGACATCAAGGTGCAAACCGACCGCGTGCTCCAAAACGTCAAGGCCATCCTGGACGACCAGAAGCTGACCTTTGCCAACGTCGTCAAAAGCACGGTCTTCATGACCAACCTCGCCGACTTCGCCGGCATGAACGAAGTTTACTCGAAATATTTCACCGGTGATTTTCCGGCGCGCTCGACCATCCAGGTCGCCGCGCTGCCCAAGGGCGCGAACGTGGAAATTGAAGTCATTGCGCATTTTTAATTTGGGAGGGTTGCCGTGTCGGCGACCTCAATTTAGGGACGGCGACACGCCGTCCCTCCCGGAAATAAATCATGCCTCCTGAAATCCAATGGTTGATTGCGCTGCTGATCGGCGGCGTACTGGGCTTTCTGTTCGGCTGGCTCTTCTACGGCCGGGCGCGTGGCAGCGGTGGTTCGGATTCGCGGCTCGAAAATGTCTTGCAGGAACAAATCAAGCAGCGCGAATCCGAACTGACCCAATTGCGCAGCCAGCTCGCCGAAACCGGCAATGCCCGCGCGGCCGCGGAAGCCAGCCGGGCGGCGGCGGAGAAAATGGTGGTGGAACAACGCGCATTGCAGGAAAAGGCGCTGGCCGATTTGCGCGAGGCATTCAAGGCCCTGAGCGCCGAGGCATTGAAACAAAGCGCGCCGGAATTCTTGCGGCTCGCCGAACAAACGTTTGGAAAATTCCAGGAAACCGCCAAAGGCGATCTGGCCCAACGCCAGGAATCCATCAAAACCCTGGTCGAACCGCTGAAACAGCAACTCGAAACCTACCAGAAACGGTTGCAGCAAAGTGAAACTTCGCAGGCGGACACACTCGGCAAGGTGAAAGAACAACTCGAAAAGCTGGCGCAATCCAGTCTCTCGCTCGCCGCTGAAACGCAGCAGTTCCGGATGGTGCTGAAATCCAACCAGGCGCGCGGACGCTGGGGCGAAGAAACGTTGCGACGCGTCGTGGAAGCCGCCGGCATGAGCGCGCATTGCGATTTCACGGAGCAAACCCAGGCCGGCGAGAACCGGCCGGACCTGATTGTGCGGCTGCCCGGCGACCGTTTCATCATCGTGGATGCCAAGGTGCCGGACTTCGATTTTCTCAACGCGCTGGAATCGGCGGACGAGGCCAAACGCAAGGAAGCACTGGAGGCGCACGCGGCAAAATTGAAAGCGACCATCAAGGCGCTGGCCGACCGTGATTATCCGAGCCAGTTTCCGAACGCGCTGGATTACGTGGTGCTGTTCGTGCCGGCGGAATCGCTGTTCAGCGCGGCGCTGGAAGGCGACCACGATTTGATTGTCTGGGCGGCGGGCAAACGGATTTTATTGGCAACCCCGGCATCGCTCATCGCCCTGCTCCGTTCCGTGAGCGTGAGCTGGCAGCAACATGCGCAGACGGAGAACGCGCAGAAGATCGCCGAGGCCGCGCAGGAACTTTACACCCGGGTATGCAAGTTCACGGAACACTTCGAGCGCATCCGCGACGGGCTGGGGAAGGCCAACGACGCTTTTAATGATGCGGTGGGCAGTTACGAGCGCATGGTGCGTCCGGCGGGCGAAAAAATCCAGAAACTCGGCGGCACGGCCGCCGGCAAGGAACTGGCCGACGTGCAGCCACTGGATAGTACGTTGCGTTTGCCGCCGGAAACCTGAGGCACGGATTTCACAGATTTGCACGGCCAAAAGGTAGGGACGGATCGTCCACCCTCCGCAGTCGTGCTACGGAGGACGGGCCGAGCCGTCCGCTCCCGGGAGCGCCGGCATCCTTGCCGGCGTATCTCTCAACTCTCAACATTCAGCACTCAACTGACTATTAAAACCGCAGATTACGCGGATGAAGGCAGATTCTCTAACCACGAAGAGATACAAAAACGCTAAAAGGTTTAACCGCTGATTCGCACTAATCAGCGCTGACCTGCCGCGACGGGCGCGAGCACGGCGGGTAAGCGAAAATGAGCGGTTCATTTCCCCCGACTTTTTTTCTCCCAAAACCGGGGTGAACGGCGCACTATCCCGTCATGCCTCGCCGGAAGAAAACGGCGCCGGAAGAAATGCGCCGGCCATCGTCCAAATCGCCGCGCTGCATCGTCATTGCCGGGCCGAATGGCGCTGGGAAGACAACGTTTGCCCGCGAATTTCTGCCGAAGGACGCGGGGGTGATTCACTTTGTAAATGCCGATTTAATTGCTGGAGGCCTTTCGCCGCTGCGACCCGAGCTGGCCACGTTGGCTGGCGGCCGATTGTTTCTTGCCGAATTGGACCGGTTGGCTCGTGCCCGGGTGGATTTTGCCTTTGAGAGCACTTTAAGCGGGCTCGTTTATCTCAATCGCCTCAAACTTTGGAAGTCTTCCGGTTATCACATCGAAATCAGTTACCTGCGTCTGTCGTCGCCCCAATTGGGGATTCGCCGCATTGCCGCCCGCGTCAAGCAGGGCGGGCACAATGTACCCCGCGCTGACGTGCTCCGTCGGTTCAATCGCGGCTGGCTGAATTTTCAGCGGTATTATTGCCCACTTGCGGACGCGTGGGCGGTATATGATAATTCAGGCAAGCAACCGGTGCTGCTCGAACAAGGTCCATGAAAACAAAAACGAAACGTCCCTCGCCTTTTGCCGCCGCAGTCGGCCGCGCACTGGTTCGTTCGGCTCGTGTGGCCCGACAGACGGCCCGCGCCCACGGCACCCCCATTTACTTGTGGCGCAACGGAAAAGTCGTCGCCGAAAAACCCTGACTACCGGGGGAAAATTGCCTAGCCGTTCACACCGGGAGCGCCGGCATCCCTGCCGGCGTAACTCTCAACTCTCATAATTCAGCACTCAACTGCCTGTTTAAACCGCAGATTTCGCGGATGACGCTGATTTTCTCTACCTTGCCGAGTCGAAGCGAAGCGGAGCCGGGTGACTTCCGTCTTCCGTATTCTGGCTTCTGACTTCTGACCTCTGACCTCTGACCTCTGATTTCCGCCTTCCGGCCTCTGGCCTGTCACACGCCACCTGCCACTTGCCACCTGCCTGTGGTGGGACGCGACTCCGTCGAGCCGCCCCAGACCCGAAATCCAAGACGCCAGACCCACTTCCTCTTTTCTCCTTGCTTCGAGATTGACCGCGCGTCACCTTCCCGTGGCAGTCGTATTTAACCCGAACTCAGGAGAATGACATGTCCCTTGGACCGAAGCTTGTGCTGGCGCTTGCCCTGATATTACCGATCCATCCGCTGCACGCCGGCATCCTGGTGAACGGGAGTTTTGAAGCAGCGACCAATGCCGCCACGCTGGATTATATTTCGTTGAATCCGGGTTCCACCAATATTCCCGGGTGGACGACGACCAATGCCGAATTAACCTGGGACGGCGCGGCAAATGGCCTCACCCCGGTGCTGACCGCTGCGCAAGGGTACGATTTTCTGGATCTGAGCGGCGTTCACGATACTTTCCCCTATGGTGCTGTTTTCCAAACCATGACGACCACCATCGGCCAGCAATATCAGGTCTCGTTTGAGCTGGGCAGCGATAAATACTACGACAGCTATTACACCGGCACGTTTATCGCCCCGGTGGTGGCGGTGGCGCTCAATGGCGTCGTCGTTTTTTCAGCCACCAACAATTTCCCGACCCTCTACAACTATTGGCAGACCTGGAGTTTTGATTTCACGGCCAGCGCCACCAGCACGACGTTGAGGTTAACCGGGGCCAATACCGCCGCCCAGATCGCATATATTGGACTGGATAATGTGATGGTGACGGGCGGCCCGCTGATGATCCTGTTGAGCCCGCCGACGGTTGCCAGTGGCCACGCACAGATTCCTTTCACGCTCACGAGCGGAACGCCGTCCACGTTCGAGTTGCTGCAATCCGCACAGGTCAATGGCCCGTGGGTGACAAACAGCAGCGCCGTGTTGACGACGAATGTTCCGGGTGTCACCTATACCTTCACAGCACCGACGGCCGGGGCGGACGGGTTTTACCGTGTGCAATCACCTTGAGCTTCGTGGCGCTCTGCGCTGCTGCGATTCTCATCCGCTGTCGGAAGTCAGCCGTTGCCTGAGTCTTGGATTCTGATCCCCATCTCCCAACTTTAGCCCTCAGCCTTTAGCCTTCAGCATTTGTCCGACTGTCCACATCTGCCATCTACTAACTTCTGGCGTCGTTTCTTCGTTTCTTTGTTGTCTCGCCCGGTTGACGGCGCAATTATTTCCGCATGCCGAGCTGTCCCTGGTGCGGTAAGGAATATCCGGACGGCCAGCAATTTTGCCCGGTGGATGGCAAAGCGCTGGCCGGCACGAAAGCCCCACCCGAACCGGATTCGAAATGGCGGCCGGAACTGATTGACCTCAGTCAGGTGGAAGGCGCGTTCAGCTTTGAAGAGGGCTTCTCGCGACCCGATTGGAAGGTCATTTCCCAGGCCATTCAGCAGCGGGTGACCGGGTCCGCCGAGCTGGATACCGCGTGGACCGAAGCCGCCCGGCAATGGGTCATGCAGCTTCAAGCGGACCTGGGCGGCGAATATCGGGTGGAGGATTCCCCGCAATTCATCCTGCTCACCGCACTGGACGAAAAAAAGAGCGGGGAAATCCTTAACTTCGTGGAAAACACTCTGGATCAGATTCGGGAACGGCTGAAGGACGCGGCCTGGACCTCCGGCCACGGCAAACACGTGATTCTACTGTTTCAGGAACAGGATGATTATTATCAGTACATCGCTTACTTCTACCCGGACGGAAACCATCCCACGACTGGTGGCTGTTTGATCCACAAAGATTATGTTCACATCGCCGCGCCGTGCGAACCCTTTGGGCTTCGGCCAATGCTGGCGCACGAACTGACCCATAATTGCGTGGTCCATCTTAAACTCCCGCTCTGGCTGAATGAAGGTTTGGCCATGTTGTGCCAGCGGGCGGTGGCCCCGTCGCACCAACCTCTTTTGGATTACGAATTGAAGGAACGGCACCTCGCATTCTGGAATCCAGAAACCATCCAGGAATTCTGGTCGGGAATCTCATTTCGAAAGCCGGGTGATTCCAATGAATTGAGCTACAGTCTGGCCGAAATCGTGCTGAACCTGCTGTCGGAGAAAAAAGGCGACTGGGGCGCGTTTCTGAAACAGGCGGAATGGGGCGACGCCGGCCAGACCGCCGCGATGGACTGCCTCGGAACCGATCTGGGGGAAGTGATGTCCACGTTTCTGGGCGCAGGCGACTGGCGTCCGCGCCGCAAGGCGATGGTCACGCTGTGGGAATCAAACAAGAAAACCTGAAGCTCGCCCTCGCCGTACTCCGGGAGCGCCGGCATCCTTGCCGGCTGGTTTTTTTGATTTGATGTTGAAAGTTGGGAGTTGAATGTTGAATGTTCCCGTCGTTTTCCGCCTTCTGCCTTCCCCAAACTTCCAACTTCCAACCCCCATCTGCCATTTCCGAACTCTGATTTCCGGCCTCTGGCCTCCGAAAAGTTGTAGCCGATAGTCCACAGACGAAAACCGCGCGAAATGGCATAACATCACCGTTATGCCTAAGCGCAATTCTATCCTTGTTCAATTCGGGCGTAACGTGGCCCATTTATTATTTGAGCACAGGAATCCCAAGTTCCTTCAAGTAATTGAACGTAGCGTCATAGAACGATGGTGAACGCGTCGGATCGCTCGAACTACCCGGTGGGACAAAAACAACCATGCCCTGTCTGGCACGAGTGAGCAACACGCGATAGGCATTCCGCAAATAATTACGGTTGTCAGAATTCTTGATGTTACACCAACGTGAGCCCCGGAAGTCGTGATAATTCCAAGTCGTGCCATTAAAGCGATAATCGGCGTCCCACGTAACACATGTCCAATCGAGTTCCAACCCTTGCACTTGAAACTCCGTTGCCGCGTCTTCGAGATAGTAACTGGACCTGACATCGTCGCGGTCGTTTAGGAAGTAATGCACAGGGTTAACGTCTAGGCGAATGTCAATGGCATGTGGTTTGAGGCGCATTGCTTTGGACGACGCCAGTAAGCCGTAGCGCTCTGTGCCGCGCGCTTTCGAGCGAACCCATGCTTTGGCTTGGTCCAAGTCCCGCGCAAGGACGATGGGAAAGCGGTTTTGAAGTTGGGTAAACGTTTGCCGAGCGTTGTCCTTCTCACAGTCCAGCAACGCCTTCACGAACGCCGAGACATTCTCTGCGCGGAACGACCTCATTGATACAGCGAGATGCAAAGAATCTTCCTGATGGGTCTGGGCGCAGTGTTGAGCACGTTCGAGGGTATTATTAGCGGCATACTCACTATCATACAGTCGGGAAGAGATGAACATTTTCCAATTCGGGAAATGTTCAATCACAGCGTTTAACCAAGCAGAGATACCAGCTTCGCCAGTGTTGATCTCTTGACCACCACCGACCAGACAAATGATTACCGCCCAATCTGGATGGCGGTCCATGTAGGAAATTAGAAACTCCGGCTCGGATTGGGTGAAGCCCGAGCGACCCTTCTTGCGCTTCATGAAGTTTGCTGTCATCTGTGTATTCCATGCCCGCTGCGCCTCATCGAAGATGACGACGTGTTCCGGCGGTGCTTTCTCGTCTGTCAGCCCTGCATCGCGGAAGTGGTGAACGTTTTGAATGAAAGCTTTCACCGGGGTTGCGATTTTCTTTTTAGTGACTTTCTTCTTCTGAGCCTTGAGCCGGGCGTATTCATCCCGCGTCAATGCTTCGCGCAACACGGCAACGAGGGGCCCGTTGCCCGACAGGAAGACGGCATGCGTCGGCGCTTTCTCATCCCGCCGCTGTGTGGCGATGTTTAATCCCACCAAAGTTTTTCCTGCGCCGGGAACGCCAGTCACAAAGCAGATAAATTTTTGTCCGGTGATCCGCGCCTCATCCACCAACTCCTCGATACGCTTGGTTGTCGTGTGAAGATTTTGAGCGCCAGCATCAAAACGAGCAATGGCTTCAACAGAGTGCTGCGCATAGAGAGACCGTGCAGCTTCGATAATCGTTGGAGTCGGGCGATAAGAGGCACGCGCCCAAGCTTGGGCGTCGAGAGCCGACCCCTTGGCAATGCTTAGACCCAACTCCAGCGTCTCCCGAAAGTTGTCGGCATTGGTCAAAACGGGCCGATAAACGTTGTCTGCGCCAGCCTCGAACTTGGCGGATATGAGCTTGGCTTCGGTCGCCACGAGAATCGGAGCGATGGCGACATTATGGCTGGCTTCATGAAAGTATTTCAAATCAAGCGCGTAGTCCCAGACCTGATCGATAGCCGTGCGGTCGTAAGTAGTTTCGCCAACTTTAAACTCCAACGCGTAGATCACCGAACCCAAAACGAGTATGACATCGACGCGCTGGCCCATGCGCGGGATGTTGAATTCAAAGAAAATCCAACCTTCCAGTCCTGTGAGTTGCGCTTGGAGGAGATCGATTTGCGCAAGCCAAGCATCGCGCTGGTTAGAGAAGTGCCCGTCTCCTGCGTGGCGTGAGAGTTTGCCGAGAATCTCGTTAACGTCGCTGGTGAGGAAGTCTCCAATTGCAGCCCCATACCAGGACCGCGCCAAACCGGAGTTGCTCACTATGCTGGACATTCCGGAGGGAGTATGCGGGGAAATATTCTGAATGGAAAGCTCCCGAGTCAGATTCTGCTTGCCAAGTTTGCCCGACCTGGCCAGGTGTACAGGCCGAGCTATGAACAAAATTTATTTTCTTCGGTTGGGTGAAAACGATCTTGGACAAATCATCGAGGGTTTGCAGGCGCGGGAAGAATCATGGCGGCGCACGGCTAATTACCTTCGTTCGGGCTACAATTCCGATGATTCGTTTGTGATTGAAGAATGCAACGGCGAATATGAAGCGAATCAGATTGCGTTGTTCTACGAGCGCGTACTTCGCAATCTTGAACGTCAGCGTGACGAGCAGCGAGGTTCCGAGTGCGAGTTGTATCTACAAGGCAAAGCAGATGGACAGGATAATTTGATTCAACGAATTCTGGTGAACTGGAATCATTTGCAGTGCATGGATTCGGTTGCATTGCACCACCGATTATTAGAATTGAGAGATGAGATTTGTGATGAATAGGCATGCCTGAAGTTTTCTCCAAGGCGAAGCGGTCGGAGGTGATGTCGCGGATTCGTGGGCGCGGGAACAAGGACACGGAACTGGTGCTGGCAAAGTTGTTGCGCGCGAATGGAATTTCAGGATGGAGAAGGCATGCCTTAGTGCGCGTGGCAAGTGGCAAGCGGCAAGTGACACGAAAAGCAAGGGTGTCAGTCCTGTCACCTGCCCGCCGTGCCGAAGCTTCTGAGCGAAGGCTGGTCACCCGTCACCTGTCACTCACCGTCCGTCCTGACTTTGTCTTCATCAAATCACGGACGGCGGTGTTTGTAGACGGTTGTTTCTGGCATGGCTGTCCCAAACACGCGACCAAGCCGGCGAACAACCGGTTGTTCTGGAAAAAGAAACTGGCTGGCAACAAAACCCGTGACCGGCTGGTGAACCGCGCCTTGCACCGCGCTGGTTGGCGCGTGATTCGGATTTGGGAGCACGAACTTCAAAGTCGGAAACATTCAACATTCAACTTCCAATTCGGACAAGACAATGCAGCGGATTCAGCAGGCGGTGGACTGGAGACTTTGACAGGATGAACATGATTCACAGGATGGGTCCCCCCGGGATGTTTCAGAATCCTGACCATCCTGGCAATCCGGTCCCAAGAAAATGGCCCTATATTTCCCCAACGTCCCTCACCCGGTCTGCGACCACCCTCTCCCGCTCCCGCGAGCGAGGGACATCGGTCGAGGAATGGCTTTCGCGTATTTTGTGTATTTCGCGGTTCGACTCTGCGCCTCCGCGTCTCTGCGGTGAGAAAATATCGAACATCCAATGGCTTTGCCGGCAGGATGCCGGCGCTCCCGGTGAGTCCCGGTGAGGCGGGCATCCGCCTTTTCGTCTCTTTGCGCCTGTTAGCGGCCACCTTTTCGATTGGAACCTTGCAGAAAAGCAGTTGACGGATTCCCATGGGAGGCGTATAAATGCCAACGATTTGATGGATTAGAGTAAGCAGTTGTCGGCACAACGCAAATCATGGTTCCTCACCAATTAGTTGTGCCTGCAACAGCAAGGCTACGCTGTATATGGTGGTTTTTGCTTTACTTAATCGGGCAACTTTGGTTGCCTTGGCGCAGTTCAAAACATGTATCTCAAAAATTTGACCGTTTTTGGTTTCAAGTCCTTTGCGGACAAGACCGCATTGAACTTTCAACCCGGTGTCACCGCCATCGTCGGCCCCAACGGCTGCGGCAAATCCAATGTCTCCGACTCCATCCGCTGGGTGCTGGGCGAGCAATCGGCCAAGGCATTGCGCGGCGGCGAAATGGCGGACGTGATTTTCAACGGCACCGACAGCCGCAAACCGATGGGCATGGGCGAGGTGTCGCTCACGCTCGGCGGTGTGGGCGAGGAAAGTTTGCGCGCGGCGGGCGTCGAGGTGGCCTATGACGAGGTGACGCTGACGCGCCGGATTTTCCGCGACGGCAACAGCGAGTATTTTCTCAACAAGGTCCCCTGCCGGCTCAAGGACATCCAGCAATTGTTCATGGGCACGGGCGTCGGGCGCACGAGTTACAGCATCCTGGCGCAGGGCCACATCACGCAGATCCTTTCCAGCAAGCCGGAAGATCGCCGGATGATTTTCGAGGAAGCGGCGGGCATCACGAAGTTCAAGAGCCAGAAACGCGAATCGCTCCGCAAACTGGAATACACGGAACAAAATCTTTTGCGCGTGGC
>Ga0187851_10000767_pt1 | contig 31895 bp, 25 predicted proteins | sample June2016WEW_6_10_FD_132997 | JGI IMG/M metagenome (GOLD analysis project Ga0187851, IMG submission 132997) | Peatland microbial communities from SPRUCE experiment site at the Marcell Experimental Forest, Minnesota, USA - June2016WEW_6_10 | ecosystem: Environmental > Terrestrial > Soil >...
GCCTTCCTCGTAACCGATGTAGCCCGGCGGCGCGCCGATGAGCCGTGACACGGTGTGTTTCTCCATGTATTCGCTCATGTCGATGCGGATCATGGCATTTTCGTCGTCAAACAAAAATTCCGCCAGCGCCCGGGCCGTCTCGGTCTTGCCCACACCCGTCGGGCCGAGAAAAATGAATGAGCCAATCGGACGATTGGGATCCTGCAACCCGCTCCGCGCGCGGCGCACGGCGTCGGACACGGCCTTGATGGCCTCCTTCTGCCCAACCACGCGTTGCGCCAGCCGTTCCTCCATCTTCACCAGCTTCTGCCGTTCGCCTTCCAGCATCCGCGAGACCGGAATGTGCGTCCACGCCGCCACGACCTTGGCGATGTCCTCGTCGGTGACTTCCTGGCGTAATAAAGTAGCCCGGCCGTCCCGGCTGGCAGGCGAGACGCCTGCGCTACGTTCCATCGCCGCCAGTTTCTTTTCCAAATCCGGAATTTTGCCGTACTGTATCTCGGCGGATTTGGTCAAATCCCCACGCCGTTGGACCTGTTCCAGTTCGATCTTTGCCTGTTCCAATTGCGTTTGCACGACGCTGACGGCATTCACCGCGGCTTTCTCATTCTGCCACTGCGCGGTCAGCGCCTTGGATTTGTCCTTGAGGTTGGCTGTTTCCTTGTCAATGAGCTTGAGCCGTTCCTTGCTCGCGGCGTCCTTTTCCTTGGCCAGCGACGTGCGCTCGATTTCCAGCTGCAAAATCTGCCGGTCAAGCTGGTCCAGTTCCGTCGGCTTGGAATCCAGCTCCATCTTGATGCGCGATGCCGCCTCATCCACCAGGTCAATCGCCTTGTCCGGCAAAAACCGGTCGGTGATGTAGCGATGCGACAGCGTCGCCGCCGCCACGAGCGCGGAATCCTGGATGCGCACGCCGTGATGCACCTCGTAGCGCTCCTTCAATCCGCGCAAAATCGCGATGGTCGCCTCGACGGTCGGTTCCTCGACCATCACCGGCTGGAACCGCCGTTCCAGCGCCGGGTCTTTCTCGATGTGCTTGCGGTATTCATCCAGCGTCGTAGCGCCCACGCAACGGAGTTCGCCGCGCGCCAGTTGCGGTTTCATGATGTTCGCCGCGTCCGTCGCACCTTCCGCTGCGCCCGCGCCGACGATGGTGTGCAGTTCGTCAATGAACAAAATGATTTTCCCTTCGCTCGCGGTGATTTCCTTGAGAAACGCCTTCAGCCGGTCCTCGAATTCGCCGCGATATTTTGCGCCGGCAATCATCGCGCTGAGATCCATCGCCACCAGCCGCTTGTTTTTGAGCGATTCCGGCACGTCGCCGCTCACGATGCGTCGGGCCAGACCCTCGGCAATCGCCGTCTTGCCCACACCCGGCTCGCCGATGAGCACCGGATTGTTCTTGGTGCGGCGCGTGAGCACCTGCATGACGCGGCGGATTTCCTCGTCGCGGCCGATGACCGGGTCAATCTTCCCCTGCCGCGCCAGCACGGTGAGGTCGCGCCCGTATTTGTCGAGCGCCTGGAATTTGGCCTCGGGATTTTCGTCCGTCACGCGCTGATTGCCGCGCAAATCGGCGAGCGCCTTTAAAACCGTGTCGCGCTTGAGCCCGGCGGCGGAAAGCAACTTCTTCAACGACGACCCGCCATCGTCCAGCAGGCCCAGCAGCAGATGTTCGGTGCTGATGTAATCGTCCTTCAGCTTGGCGGCCTCGGATTGCGCGGCATCGAGCGCCTTGCGCAAAGTCGGGCTGGCATAAACCTCCGCGCCGCCCTCGACCTTGTGGCGTCGGGACAAATCGCGTTCCAGCTCGGCCTGTAGTTTCGCGGGCGGCACGCCGATTTTCTGGAGCAGTTCGGGCACGAGGCTTTCGGACTGGCCGAGCAGCGCCAGCAGGAGATGTTCGCCGTCCATTTCCTGGTGCGACATTTCGCGCGCGAGCCGTTGCGCCTCCGACAGCGCTTCCTGCGATTTGAGGGTCAATTTCTCCGTTTGCATAACACACTTAATAAATCGTCCCGCACCAACGTCAAGCGACTTACGGAAATGAAAAAGTGGCTGAACGCTCGCCCTCACCCCAGCCTCTCCCCCGGGAGAGGAGAATTGTTCGCCGTCTCCTTGAAAAAATCTGCGACGGATTTTGCCGGACGCTGATCCACACAACCAGAACCGACCAAAAGCCATTTCCTCTCCCGGGAGAGAGGATAAAAGGTGAGGGCGAGCTAAAAACTCACCGCGCCTTTGTGTGAACCGAATTTTTATTTGACCGGGAACAACGGCTGAAACCGTTTCCGCAATCCGCATTCTGCATTCCGCATTTGAAGCGAGCTTGCTCCCCCGGCGGGATTGCGCTAGTCTGGGCACGCTATGGATATGGAAACACCGCCTCTGCCGTCCAGCGCCGTGCCGCCACCGTTGACGCCGTCGCCGCCGATCATCACGCCGCCACCGCCGGCCAAACCGCGCAAAAGCCGGGGCTGGATGATTTTGGCGATCATTCTGATTGTGTTGCTGGCTTTCAGCTTGTTGGGGAATTTTACACAGTTTATTGCACACGCGCTCGGTTCCGGACTCGGCCGGAGCGGCTTTCGCACCAGCCTGGCGCGCGACGTCAGCCCGCGACTCGAGGAATGCATGATCAAAGACAACGACGCGCATTACAAAATAGCCGTGGTCACCGTGGAGGGCATCATCAGCGACAGCGACCGGGACCAGGCCGGCAACAGCATGGTGGAAGTCATCAAGGCGCAGCTGGACCGCGCAAAGGATGATGACCGGGTCAAGGCGGTGATTTTGAAGGTGGATTCGCCCGGCGGCGAGGTGATGGCCTCCGACGAAATCAACAAGGCCATCGCGGATTTTCAGACGGACACGCCGGATGCGTCGGACAAATCGATCAAGCGGGGCAAGCCGGTGATTTGTTCGATGGGCAGCCTGGCGGCGTCGGGCGGCTATTACATTTCCGCGCCCAGCCGCTGGATTGTGGCGAACGATCTGACCCTCACCGGCAGCATCGGCGTGATTTTGCACAGTTGGAATTATCGCGGGCTGATGGACAAGGTCGGCGTTGCGCCGGTGACCTACAAGAGCGGCCTGTACAAGGACATGCTCAGCGGCGACCGCAGCACGAATGAAATTCCGCCGGAGGAACATGCTATGGTGCAGGGCTTGATTGACGAGACGTACCAAAGATTCAAGGACGTCGTCGCCGATGGCCGGAAAAATGCGCATGAGAAAAACAGGACCGAAGGCCATGCGCTCATCAACAATTGGACCAATTATGCCGACGGCCGCGTGCTTTCCGGAACCCAGGCCTTCAAGTATGGCTTCGTGGACGAGCTCGGCGACTTCGACAAGGCGGTGGAGCGCACCAGGGAAATCGCCCACATCCACAACGCGAATCTGGTCGAATACCGCGAGCGCTACGACATCTCCGAGTTTCTGCGCCTGTTCGGGCAGAGCGAATCCGCGCACAATATCAAGCTCGACCTCGGCGTGGAAATGCCCAGGCTGCAGGCCGGACAACTTTACTTCCTGTCACCCACCTTTGTGAACTGACGTGAAAGGCGTCACCGTCATCGCGCACCCGCTGGTGCAACACAACCTCACCCGGTTGCGCGACAAACGGACGCAGTCCCAGGAATTCCGCCGGCTGCTGGGCGAAATCGCCTCGCTCATGCTTTACGAGGCCACCCGCTCGTTCGCCGTCCGCCCCGTCTCCGTGCAAACCCCGCTGGCCACCGCGCCGGGATTTCGCCTCGAACGCGAGGTCGTCCTCGTGCCCGTGCTCCGCGCCGGCCTCGGCATGCTCGATTCCATCCTGCAGCTGATTCCCCACGCCCGCGTCGGTTTCATCGGCCTCAAACGCGAGGAAACCACCCTGCGCGCGCAATTTTATCACAAAAGTTTGCCGGACAACCTGGGCCGGTTTGAGGTCATCTTGATTGACCCGATGCTGGCGACCGGCGGCAGCGCCGTGGCCGCGCTGGATTTGCTGGCCGGACAGGGCGCAAAAAAGGTGCGGCTCGTAAGTCTGGTCGCCGCGCCCGAAGGCATCCGCCGCGTGCGGAAAAGTTATCCGAAACTGCCGGTTTTTACCGCCGCCATCGACCGGCGGCTGAACCACAAGGGTTATATTTTGCCCGGTCTCGGCGACGCGGGCGACCGGCTATTTGGAACATAATTAATCCTCCTTGTCCTCGTTCTCGTCCTCGATTTTTCGATTACGATTACGAGGACGAGGAGGAGGACGATAAGAAAATCAAAATGAGCGACACTTTATTGATGGTCGCCGACAGCGAACGCGACGCGAACATGCTTTACGCCACCGGCCTGTTCGTGCCCGACCCGTTCATTTTCCTTCAGACCCGCGGCCGCCCGCTGCTGGTAATGAGCGATCTGGAAATTGACCGCGCCCGCGCCCAGGCCCCGCACTGCCGGGTCGCGTCACTCGGCCATTATCAGCAAAAACTCCGCGCCCAAGGAATCCTGCGGCCCGGTTTCGCCCACGTCGTCCGGCAGATTTTGCGTGAAAAGGAAATCCGCCGCGTCACCGTGCCGGATGATTTTCCGCTCGGCCTGGCGATGGACCTGAAAAAACTTGGCGTCCCGGTCAAGGCCCGCCCGGGCAATTTTTTCCCGGAACGCGAAATCAAATCCGCCGCCGAGGTCAGGAAAATTTCCGCTGCGCTGGTGATGGCCGAGGTCGGCATGGCCGAGGGCATGCAGGTGTTGCGCACGGCCAAAATCGGGCGCGACCGCAAACTCCTTTACCACAATGTACCGCTCACCTCGGAAAAACTGCGCTCGGTGATTGATTGCGCGATCCTGCAGGCGTGCGGGCTGGCCGCCAACACCATCGTGGCCGGCGGACGGCAGGCGTGTGACCCGCACGAACGCGGCTACGGGCCGCTGCGCGCGCACGAGCCGATCATCATTGATATTTTTCCGCGCTCGCAGAAGACCGGTTATTTCGGCGACATCACCCGCACCGTCGTGCGCGGGCGCGCCAGCGAGGCGGTGGCCAGGCTTTACGACACCGTGCGGCGCGGACAAGACATCGCGTTCCGGAAAATCCGCGCCAACCTTCCCACCGGCGACGCCCATCGCGCCGTGCAGGAATTTTTTGCGCAGCAAGGCTACCAGACCCGCCGGCACCACGGACGCATGGAAGGATTCTTTCACGGCACGGGCCACGGGCTCGGCCTGGAAATCCACGAATCGCCGCGCGTGGGCGCAACTTCCACCGGCAAACTCCAGCCCGGCCACGTCGTGACCGTCGAGCCGGGGCTTTATTACCCGGAGATCGGCGGCGTGCGCCTGGAAGACGTCGCCCTCGTCACAACCAACGGCGCGCGGAATCTGACCCGGTTTGAGAAGGTGCTGGAGATTTGATACCGGGAGAGAAAAGCCATGAGCTTGATTAAATGCAAAGAATGCGGAGAGCAAATTAGCTCCAAAGCAATTGCATGTCCAAAGTGCGGAGCGCCGCAGTCTGTCAATAATCCCACGCCCTCGAATGCCGGCAAGATTATCCTCTACACTGTTTTGATAATTATCGCTCCGTTACTTGGCTTTCAAATATACAAACTACAAGAACGATCCGAACAAAAAAGGGAGAAAGTCAGACAGGAAAAATGGGATGCGTGGGCGCATCCGAATAATGCAGACTCAAGTCCACAACATAGTCCAGAGCCGTTGTCAATTTCTGTGCAAGCTCTTTATGACGAAGCTAAGTTTAATGCTAGCCGCACAACTTCTAAATACCAAGGAAGACGCTGGACGTTTACAGGCAAAGTTATTCAAATAAACGGCGGCGTAGTTTTTTTACAAGACAGAGAAGCGATTACTGGCCGCATCGCCACTGTAACTTGTGGATTTGGAGAAAATCCTAGCGCAGTCAATTCTCTTAATATGCAACAAAACACTACAATTTCAGGCGAAATTTTGATGCTGACCGACGTTGAACTAACCGGTGAATTTGTAGTGACTCTAAAAAATTGCCAAATTGAATAATGCCAACTGAATAAAAAATATGGAAAAGCCAGAACCCACAAAAGATCGATTCGATATAGCCTTTCAATGTCGGAACATGGAAATTGAACTGTTCTGGAAGCGCTCGACACACTATTGGGTTTTTGTAGGCGCGGCTTTAGTTGCATATGGAGCACTAAAAAAGGAGTATCCAACGATTGGTTTATTGGTTAGCTGCTTTGGTTTGATCGCGTCTACTGCTTGGATGTTAAGCAATATAGGCTCAAAATGGTGGATAGAAAATTGGGAAAGGAAACTTAAACGAGAAGCAAAGGCGATTTCTGGAGCCGATCTTTTTGACCCTGAAGAAGAGCAAAGCATTAAAAGTCCGAACTTGTTCACCCCAATCGTTCGTTATTCGGTCACTCGCCCGACAATAGTTCTTAGCGTATTCATCACCCTGATTTGGCTTGGAATATTTCTGAAAGAATCACTTGGGCGATGGTGCGAACTTTGGGATTTTGTTCAAAGTGCATGGCAATACAAAAATGCTATTGCTTGTGTTGTTACAGCATTCTTTGTAATTGGCCTTTTATTCTTCACACGTGGCAAGAATCGGACATGAAGAGGCTGGATAGATACTCCCACATTGCGCTTTGATTCAATTTATGTTTTACTCCAACAAAGGTGGTACGCCCATTTGAATGAAACCAGCTGACGCGTTGTCAACTGATTGATTTGATTTATGTTTAACCTGTTCGATCCAGTATATTGGTTGTTTGCGATTCCAGGATTGCTCCTCGGCATCTGGGCGCAAATCAAGTTGTCGCATGCCTATGGCAAATACAGCCAGGTGCCGGTGGAATCCGGCATGACGGGCGCCCAGGCCGCCCGCGAAATCCTCGACCAGGCCGGCCTCACCAATGTGCCGGTGGAGGAAATCCCCGGACGCTTGAGCGACCATTACGACCCGGCGAAACGCGCGCTGTTCCTGTCATCGGACAATTTCAATGGCCGGACGGTGGCCGCCGTCGGCGTTGCCGCGCATGAATCCGGCCACGCGCTCCAGCATCAGGCGGCTTACGGGCTGTTCAAAGTGCGCATGGCGCTGGTGCCGGTCACGCAGTTCGCGAACACCGCCTACGTGGGCATTTTACTGGTCGGCATGTTCATGGGCCTGTTGAAGATTGTTCTCCCCATCATCATTGTCACTTTTGCAGCAATGACGCTGTTCCAGCTCGTCACGTTGCCGGTGGAATACGACGCCAGCCGCCGGGCCAAGGAACAATTGTTCCGGCTGGGCCTCGTCCGTGAGCAGGAACGCGCGGGCGTTAGCAAGGTTTTGGATGCCGCGGCGCTGACCTACGTGGCCGCACTGGTCAGCAGTATGTTGACATTGCTCTACTACATCACCCTCGCGCGCGATAGCCGGAGATAGTGCTGTTGCAGTTCGATCCCGCCGTGGCGGGACTGACCTGGCACGCTGAAGCGTGAATTCCAGCTCTTAATTTTCTTGCAGGCTGGCGTTTAGGCCGTAACGTTTCCTCCGTTTTATGGCGGTAAAGAGGCAAAAACGCAAAGCAGCCAAATCCAAACGGCGCGCGACCCGGTCATCGGTTGCCGCACGCCGCGCAAAAAATTCCGCGCGCGCGAGCAAAGCGCCGGCCGTTCCCGCCGCCGCCCCGCCGAAGCCGGCCGGGGAAAGCGACACCACGCAATTCATCCGGCGGGAAAGTTCGGGTTACGACGGCGACACGGCCATCAAACTTTACCTGCGCGAAATCGGGCAGGTGAAATTGCTCACGCCACAGGAGGAAATCCAGCTGGCCGCACGCATCAAGAAGGGCGACAAAAAGGCGCGCGAGCAGATGATCAAGGCCAATCTCCGCCTGGTCGTAAAAATCGCGCGCGATTACGATGGCATCGGACTGCCGCTGCTGGATTTGATCAGCGAAGGCAACATCGGCCTGATGAAGGCCGTCGAGCGGTTCGACCCCAAAAAAGGCGGCAAACTCTCGACTTATGGCTCGTGGTGGATCAAGCAGTCCATCAAACGCGCGCTCGCCAACCAATCCAAGACCATCCGCCTGCCGGTGCATCTCGTGGACAAGATTTCCAAGATGCGCCGTCTCGCGATGCGTTTGCAGGAGGAACTGGGCCGCGAGCCGACCGATGAAGAGCTGGCGGACGAACTCGACATAACCCCCGTCCGCGTGCGGCAAATGCGGCTGGCGGCCATCCGCCCCGCGTCGCTGGACGCGCCCATCGGCGATGACGAGTCGAACAACTTTTCCGACGTGGTCGAGGATGAAAACGCCACCTCGCCCTACGAAAATTTGAAGGACAAAACCGTCACCGACATGTTGCAGGACATGGTCCAGCATCTCGATCCGCGCGAAGCGACCATTTTGCGCTACCGCTTCGGCCTCGACGGCGGTCCGGAAAAAACCCTGGAGGAGGTCGGCGAGAAATTCGGCGTCACGCGCGAGCGCGTCCGCCAGATCCAGAATCTCGCCCTGAGGAAACTCCGCAAAATGATTGAGAAGCTCGAAGCCTCCAAAAACAGGGAAAACTGACGCCATGCCTCCTGCCGCCACACCCAGGGAAATTGAAGCCGTGAGTTTTCTGCCGAAAGCCGCCAAGGGCGTTTTGCAGGATCTCGAATGACTCAATCCGAATGACGAGAGAATTCCCAATGACCAAGCTCAAAATTTACCGACGCGCGGTTGAATGTGTTTTGTCATTTGAGCTTTGTCATTCTTTAGACGTTAGCGCTTCGTCATTCGTCATTTTCCGGCTCTCTTTTGCAACAATAGCCAAAAACAAATAATAACACCATGTCTCCCATCACCCCTGCTGACATCGAACACGCCATCCGCAACATTCCGGACTTTCCCAAGCCGGGCATCCAGTTCAAGGACATCACGCCCGTGCTGGCCGACGCCCGGCTGTTCTCCAGCGCGATTGATCTGCTCACGGAAAGATTCAAGCCCGGTTCGGTGGACGCGGTGGTGGGCATTGACGCGCGCGGATTTATTTTTGCCGCCGCCGCCGCTGTGAAATTGCGCGCCGGGTTTGTCCCCGTCCGCAAAAAGGGCAAGCTGCCCCACCAGACCATCGAACAAGATTACGCGCTGGAATACGGCTCGGCGACCGTGGCCATGCACGTGGACGCGCTCAAGCCGGGCGCGCGCGTGGTGTTGATTGACGATCTGCTGGCGACCGGCGGCACGTCCGCCGCCGCCGCCGCGCTGGTAAAAAAACTCGGCGCGAACATCCTCGAAATCGGCTTCCTCATCGAACTGAAATTCCTGAACGGCCGCGAGAAATTGAAGGGCTATCCAGTGCGTTCCATCATCGCCTACTGATTTGTTGCAGCGGCGGTCCATGACCGTCGCCAACTTCGACCACCGGTGCCTATCCGCCTGCGTAATTGAGTTTTCAACCCCGGGATTTCCGCTACCTTGTCGCCAATGCACTGGCTGCAAGCACTCGACACCAGACTGTTTGATTTCGTCAACCAGTCGCTGGCCAATCCGTTTTTCGACTGGCTCATGCCGATCTTGAGCGGCGACCACGGGGTAAAGACGGGTTTCCTCGTGCTGGCGATTACGGTTGGCATCGCCCTGCTCGGCTTCGGCAAATCGCGCGCGCGGCTTTGTGTGTTGTTTCTGGTCGTTATTGTGGTGACCAACGACGGATTGATCTGCAATACCATCAAGCACGTAGTCGCCCGCCCGCGTCCGTTCGTGGTGCTGCCGGAGGCGCGGGTTTTCGGAAAGATCGGCAAAGGCTATGTCCCGCCGGAGATCAATGCCTCCGGCGTGGACATGTCAGGCAACAAAGGCAGCCGCAACAGCATGCCGTCCTCGCACGCGTCCAACTGGTTTGCCGCCACGATGGGGCTGTTCCTGTTCTACCGGAAAAGCCTCCGGTTCATGCTGCCGCTGGCGCTCGCCGTCTCGTTTTCACGCGTCTATAACGGTGTGCATTATCCCAGCGACGTGCTGGCGGGCGCAATCATCGGCGCCGGCTACGCGGTGGCGGCGGCCGTCGCCATCGAATGGGCGTGGCAATCGGCCGGGAAGGAACAGTTTCCGCACTGGCACGCCAAACTGCCATCGCTCGTGCCCAACTTCAAAATCGGCAATTCCCAATCAGTTGAATAATGGCCGGAACGGAAATTCTTCTGCGCGTCCGCGATTATGATCTGGCCGCGACGCTGGACTCCGGCCAAGCCTTCCGCTGGCAATTTCAAGATGGTTCCTGGACGGGTGTCATCGGCCGGCATTGGGTCCGATTGACACAAAAACGCGACGGTATCCGCGCTGAAACCGCCGGGCCGGTGCATGGCTGGCAATGGTTGCGCGATTATTTGCAGACCGATGTGGATTTGGATGCCGTGCTCAAAACTTTTCCCGATGACGCGCCGATGCGCGATGCGGTGGCCGCCTGCCGCGGTTTGCGTGTATTGCGGCAGGACCCGTGGGAATGTCTCGCTTCGTTCATTCTGTCTTCGACCAAGCAGATCGTTCAAATCCGCCAGATCGTCACCCTGCTCTGCGAACGGTTTGGGGAACCGATCCCCGTTCTCGGCTTGAAGAATGGTAGGGCGGGCAGTCCCCTGCCCGCCGTTTTTTCATCCGACGAACCACGGCGCGGACGGAGTGACGCGCCCTACCACTCATTTGCCTTCCCCACGCCGCAACGCATTGCGGCCGCAAGCGAATCCGAACTTCGCTCCTGCAAAATGGGTTTTCGCGCGCCGCATCTGCTCGCCGCCGCGCGCCGGATTGCCGAGGGCAAATTCGATCTGGAACGGCTGCGACAGCTGCCGCTGGCGGGAGCGCGCGCGGAATTGACGACCTTGCGCGGCGTCGGCGACAAAATTGCCGATTGCGTCCTGCTCTTCGCTTATGGCTTCGACAGCGCATTTCCCGTGGACGTGTGGGTGGAACGCGCGTTGCGCGAGCTCTATTTCCCGCGCCGCCGGGTGGGCGACAAGCGGCTGCGCCATTTTGCGGTGACCCATTTCGGGCCGCACGCCGGCTACGCCCAGCAATATCTTTTTCATTACATGCGGACGAAGGTGAAATGATAATGTCAGTGATACGTCCGCCCTCACTCCGACCCTCTCCCCCAGGAGAGGGGGAATCGTTCGCCGCGTTTTGAGCCATGCGACAGGCTGGGTTATCCTGTATCTCAAGGCAAATGACACAGAATCGGCGGCTGCAATGAGGATTGAGAAATAATCCAGCGACGTGAAGTGTTCTCCCTCTCCCCGGGGGAGAGGGCCGGGGTGAGGGCGAGCGTAAACACCAAGAAACTTAAAAACAGCTTTTCCTTGATGGAAATTGGCCGCTCAGCTTTCATAAGCCACGATGAAGACCGCAGATGGAAAAGTCAGCCATGCGCAGCGCCGTGCATGCTCTGCGGCATAATAATAATAATGTTAGACAAGTCCATCCCATGACAAACCTTGCCTGTGACTAGAAATTACAAATCGAGACCTTGGGTGCTGATTCTCTTCGGTCTCTTCATTCTGTGGGGTTTTGGGTGGGAGACGATTGGACGGCATCTCCAGACCCATGTGGACGGCGTCATAGTGGCGAGCCGAGATGTTCCTTCAACAGGAACTCCCCGTTATGCGACGGAATACAAGGTGCGCGATATTCATGGTGATGAGCAGGTTTTTTGGGCAGGAGCCACCGACGCGTCGTTACCGAGAAGTATGCCCGTTGGCACTCGCATCCGGAAACAACGATGGCATCTTGACTATGAGCGGAATGACACCCGAGTCGAATTCCCAGAGAAATTCTTTTATGTTCCGATTTCAGCCTGCGCGTTCGGTGTGGTGATTTGGGGATGCTTGCTCCTGCACTCGGAGCCAAAATGATTTATTATCTGTCTCAAATCGCTGTAGGCAACGCGGAATGGCCATTCCAGTTCCGCTATCGCGGAGGACGTCATCCGCCCCGCATGCTTGCGTTCTGGACGTTGACTGGAATACTTTCTCACAAACTTCGCATCCTTCGCGCAACATAAAATGAAAATTGATGCCATCCTGTCACCGGCGGAACTGCCGGCGCTTGCGAAACGTGATTTGCGCAATGCCACGTGCGTCGTGTTTGACGTGCTGCGCGCCACGAGCACGATTGTGACCGCGCTGCACAATGGCGCCAGGGCCATCATGCCCGTTTCGGAAATTGCCGAAGCGCTGGCCTGCCGCCGGAAACAGCCGGACCTCCTGCTCGGTGGCGAACGCGACGGCGTGAAAATCCGCGCCGCACAGACCGGCGGCGTGGATTTTGACCTCGGCAATTCGCCGCGCGAATACACGCCGGAAAAGGTCCGCGGCAAAACGATTGTTTCGACGACGACGAACGGCACCCGCGCGCTGCGCGCGTGCGCGGGGGCGCAAACGGTTTTGGCCGCCTCGTTTTTGAATCTCACGGCCACGGCGAAATTCATCCGGCAACATCAACCGGCGGAGGTACTGCTCGTGTGCGCGGGCACGCGTGAAAACGTTGCCACGGAGGATGTGCTGGCCGCGGGGGCGCTGGGTGAAATGCTGATTGGGTGGGGCGAGACTCCCGGCGGGCCGAACGCAGCGCAAATGCAGTCCGGCTCGCGGGTACGCTCGCCCCACCAAAAAGAAAAAAATGAACTTTCAGATTCGGCTGAAACCGCCATCAGCACCTGGCGGAAGAGTAAAGCCAACCTGCTTGAAGTCGTTTCGGGGGCGGAAAATGCGCGGCGGTTGCTGGCCAATCCCGAATTGCGCGATGACGTGGCGTTTTGTCTGCAACGGGACGTTTATAATCTGGTCGCCGCGCTGGGCCGCGACGGCGCCATCCGGATTTCAATTTGAATTTGTTGCGCCCAACGCCTGCAGCTTCGCCCTGATCTGCGGGTTGCCGGGTTCGAGCCGCAACGCCGCCTGATAACTCTTCACCGCTTCGGCGGTTTGGCCCTGCTTGACCAGGGCATCGCCGAGGTTGCCGTAGATCTGCGGATTGTCCGGCGTGATGCGGAGGGCTTCGCGGAAATGCCGGACGGCGTCATCAAATTGTTTCTGCATGAACAAAACCGTGGCGAGATTGTTGTGCGCGTCGGCGTAATCCGGATTTAGTTTCAACGCCGCCTCGAAACACGCGCCGGCGCCGGCATATTGTTTCTTCGCCGCCAGCGCCAGGCCCAGGTTGTTCAGGATGTCGGGCTGGTCCGGGGTGACTTGCAGGGCGTGACGATAACTGCTGATTGCGTTTTCCCAGTCACTGCGCTGGGCGTAGGCGTTGCCCTGGTCGTACAGGACGTCCGGGTCATCAGGATTGATCTGAAGCGCCTTGAAATAATAATTCATGGCTTCGGTCATACGGCCCTGGCGGGAATAGAAGGAGCCGAGTTTGTTGCAGGCAACGATGTTGTTTTGGGTCACGGCCAGCGCGTGCCGAAAAAGCGTTTCAGTATTTTGCCAGTAGCCCACCTGGATTCGGGTCCGCCACGCGCAAGCCGCCAGCAACAATCCGGCCGCCAGGACAATGAAGGGTTTGGTCCATCGACGCAGCGACCACAACTCCCCTCCAATCCAGGCCAGAATCACGAACAACCCGACCAGCGGCAGGTAGCTGTACCGGTCGGCCATGGCCGCGCCGCCAACCTGGATCAGACCAATGACCGGAACGAGCATCCCGACAAACCAAAACCAGCCGGTGAAGAAAAATGGAAACCTTCGGGCAAACAAAACGGCAATTGCGGACAAGCCAGCGACCAACGCCACGGCATAAATCACCAGGGACAATTCCCAATGTCCCGGATGCGGATAGGGATTGCCCAGCACCACGGGCCAGACGGTTTTGCCCAGATAGCGGGCGTAGGCAACAAAGGTGTTTTCCAGCCGCCCGGCCATTGAAATTCTCGCCAGCTTAACGACCGCGCCGCCCTTTTGCTGCACGTTGAATGTTACCACGCATGAAATTGCGCTCAGGACAAAGAACGGCAGCTTCTCCAGCACCAAATGGCGGATCGCCGCCACCCGCCACCCGTCACCCGCCACTCTTTGCAATGGCCAGAAATCAAGCAACAGCATGACAAACGGCAGCGTCACCAGCATCGGCTTGCTCATCAAGCCCAGCGTAAAAAAAACCAACGCCAGGCCGTAGGAAACTGTGGACTGTGGACTGTGGACTGTGGACTTCTCCACATATCGCGCATAGGCGATCAGCATCAGCAGACCAAAGAATGTGCTCAAAACGTCTTTGCGCTCCGAAATCCACGCCACGGACTCCACATGCAGGGGATGGAGGGCAAACAACGCCGCCACGAACACACTCCGCCACGTCGTGCGGGTCAGCCGCCGGAGCAACAGAAAGAGCAGCACCGTGTTGGCCAGATGAAACGCCAGGTTGGTGAGGTGCGGCCCGGCCGGTCCCCAGCCAAACAAATCCACATCGAGCATCAGCGACAGCCAGGTCAGCGGATGCCAGTTGCTGGTATGTCCGGTGGTAAATGCCCAGGCAACATTGCCCGGCGTCAGACCAGCCAAGACACGGGTGTTGGACGTGAAATAATCCGTGTCGTCGTAATTGACGAAATCGCCGTGGATGACCGGCCAATAAACCGCCAGGGTCACCGCCGCCAGCAACAGGCAAAGACAGACGGGACTGGCAAGCGTGCGGGTCAATTTGATGCCCAAGCCCGAACGGTCTGGTTGCTCAGGTAAGTTCATCGGGTCCAACCCATCAAACGACAAATTCCAGCTCCTGCCGGTGCGGAATCAGGCCGCGATCGAAGGCCTGGCCGAGGAACCGGCGGATGGATTCCCGGCCCTGCTCGCCATAATCGAGCGTCCAGTGGTTCACATACATCCCGACAAATTTGTCAGCGAGGTCGCGCCCCATGTCGCGCGCATATTGCAACGCGTGTTGCACCGCCTCGGCCCGGTGGTCGAGACTGAACTGGATGCTCGCGGTGAGGACATCGGAAATTTTCCGGCGAACGGCGGGTGCAAATTTCTTGTGAATAACGTTCCCGCCCAGCGGCAGTGGCAGACCGTCGTTTTGCCTGCCCCACCAAACGCCCAGGTCTTCGCAAACGACGAGGCCTTCGTTCTGATACGTCAACTGGCCCTCGTGGATGATGAGGCCGATGTCTGCCGTTCCGGAGCGGACCGCCTGGAAAATCTGATCGAATGGGACAACGATGTATTCGAAGTTCGGTGTTCGGAGTTCGGAGTTCGATGTTTTTTCGCAACCCAGCCAGAGCTGCAGGGCGAGAAACGCGCTGGTCATGGTGCCGGGAACGGCGATTTTTTTGCGGGCAATTTCAGCGCGGGAATATTTCTGTCTGGCCACCAGCATCGGGCCGTAACCATCGCCCATGCTCGCGCCGCTGGGCAGCAACGCGTATTTATCGCTGACGTGGGCATAGGCGTGGATGCTGACGGCGGTGATGTCGAGTTCGCCGCGTGTGGCGCGCTCGTTCAGCGTCTGGATGTCCTGCAAAATATGCTCGAACCGGAAGCCGTACGTCGGGATCAAATCCTTTGCCAGCGCGTAAAACATGAAGGCATCGTCGGGGTCCGGTGAATGGCCGAGCGTCAGCGTCGTTTGCTGCATGAACGCAGCCTAAACCACGCCACACAGGCTGTCACGACGAGAACCAATACGACGTCCCCCCTGAACCTGGCTTCATGAGGCAAGCCTAGGGGGGCTGATATAATTTAAACCACTGGTCAACAAGTTCCACGACGTTTGCTTGTCCATTCGCCTGGGCCACCGCACGGGCCTTTTGAGCAGCGGCGGCGGCATCATTCATTCGCCCGGCTTCGGTGTCGGCAACGACCAGGGTTAAAATCAGAATTGCCTCCTTATACCCGGTTAATTGACAGGCCCGTTCGCTCAGGCGCACCGCCTCGCTGCCGTTGTGCAAACGGGGATCAGAAGCCGTCGCCAGCAACCAGGCAAGATTGTTGTTGGCCGTGACCACCAGGCGGGCAGTGCCGATATTGCCGTTATTAAAGAAACGCGCCTCCAGGTTGAGAACGGCACGGTAGCGGTCCATTGCTTCCGCCTCCCGGCCACTGCTTCCCAAGGCAATGGCCAGTTTCAACTCCGCCCCGGCGCACATAACTGCGAACCATTTGCATACGCCTCCCCAATCGCCGGCGCCATTTTTGCCGGTCAATCTGGCGGCGGGTTGGGACTGTGCATCGGCAAGCCCGTTTTCAAACCACGCACACACGGTTTCGAGATCCCTGACACTCCTGCCAAAGGCAAGCTGACTTTCTTCCCGCCCGATATTATTCCGATATTCCAGAACAACATAGTAACGCCAGGCAACGACCATGGTGGACAGCACAATCAGCGCGGTGGCGGTGGAGAGAAAGACCGGAGACATCTTGCGCACCGCCCAGTCCGGCATGGATGCTTTTGGATGTTTTGCCGAATCGCTGTCCTTCCTTTCCTGGCTGTCACGCGAGGCGGCTCCGGCGGACGATGGATCAACGATGCCTGCCCCGGCATCATTCCGCCATCGTTCACTCAACAGGATCAGACCCAGGGGCAGGATTTGCATGAAAATACGGAATTCTTGGAAATCGCCATACATGATTTGCCCGGCCAGATACGCCAGAATCAACACCAGATATGGCAAGAAATGCCGGCGCCAGCACAGCAGCAGCGCCGCCGCCGTGGTCCCGGCATTGGCGAAAATGACATAGATTCCAGCCGGAGAAAATAGCACCCGGAGGTTCTCGACAAAGATTCTTGTATTCAGCAACCCGGCCCAATCCTTTGCATCGCCCATGGACAACGGAGCCGCCATGACATGCAAATGATCCAACAAGATTTTCTTGCCCACCACATACACGGCAAGGATGCCTGCAAACGCCGCAATCCGCCTCCACCATCGCCATTGGCCGGCGAACAACACGAGCAGGGCGCAAACCAGCACTGTTTCCTTGAAAAAAGACCCGGCGCACGTTGCCGCCAGCATCAGCCATATCCGCCGGCGCTCAAAAAGCAGAACGGCCAGTGTAAAAAACAAGGTGGCCGGGATGTCCCACGGATAAAAATACAAACCGGAGGCGGGCAGGAAAATATACATCAGCCCCGCAAAGATACCGAGGTTGATCACGAGTGATTGCCGCAGGGCAAAAATCACGACCAAAAACAAAAAGAACAGCCACAGACTCTGGTACAACCCAAAGATGTTGTCGATTTGATCCACACTGCCGGTGCTGTGATTTACCAGAAAATCAAACAAATATCCGGACAGCAACATACCCGACAACCGGCCCTTCCAAACATCGTAGATATTCTCCAGTTGAAAATTTGAAAGGGAACACGACGTGAACAGCTGTCCGTTGGTGAAGTTGTCTTGAACGCCCACTGCATACCTTCTCACGAAGCAGAAGTAAGCCGCACTCAGCAAGAAGGCCACCAACAACTCAAAAAGGAATCGCAACGGCGGCGACCCGATCCTGCGGGCGCCAATCATTTCGCCCGCCGCGTACCATCGGTTTGAAGGAGCCATCTTGATTTGGAGTTTGCCAATCAAACTGCGTCACTGAGCGTATCGCCGGCTCCAAGCATACGAAAATTCCCGGATTTCTGGAAGACCAAAGTCAAGGCCCGTCGCCTTTCTCACTTCGCCCGCACCGGCCGGAACTGGCTGCTACCGATTGCCACCTCCTTTGCGCTTCAATTCACGGTCCAATTTTGCAGGCCAATCCGGCCAGGCACGTGCGTCGTGTTCCTCCTCCAGCCAAGTGCGAGTTTGTCTGTCTTTTAAAAAATCAACCGTCTGGTCTGCCCACCTCCTTTCATCAGGTCCACAGCTGGCAAGGTTCCCCACCCCAACACAACAAACAAAATTTCAATACCGGCGGCATTCAAGCACCCCGTGTGCCGTCCGGAAAATCCGGAGAAATTTTGGAAATCCGCCGCAATTTGCGGGTACCGGAAGGACGGGAAATAAAAATCGCTGTTGCTTTTTTCCCAGACTGATAAAAATTTCGTCACCGGGTTTCATTGCGACAGAATTTTCCGGCGCCACGAATGAGTTGACTCGCTCGAACCCGGCGCCAACAATTGCACATTATCGGCAGCCAAAACCAACCAATTGAAAAGGGTGAATTTATGAGATCGATGTCCATCCTGTTCACATGCGTCAGTATTATCGCGCTCCTGGCCCTGGCCGTGGGCTGCGCCAGCACGAAGCAAACGGAGAATCTGCTGACCCTGGCCGGCTTCAAGCCCATCGCCGCCAAGACAGTCAAGCAGCAACAACAGCTCAAGGCCCTGCCGCCAGACAAGGTGACGCGCATCCAGCGAAGCGGGAAGACCTACTACGTTTTCCCCGACGCGGCCCACAATCAGGCTTACGTCGGCAGCCCAAAGGAGTATCGGAATTACCAGCAGATCCGTTCGGATTATCAATTATCCAACGAACAATTTGAAAATGCCGAATTGGGCCAGGACAACCCAAACAGCTGGGACGACTGGGACGGATGGGATGTGGTGATCTGGTCTGCTTAAGGCAATCCTTGGTTCTCCACGTCATGCTGTTTGAACGGATTTTCGGTTCCCGGCCGCTGCCGGTCTCGTCGATTGTTCATTTGCCGGCAGGACGGCAGCCGTTGCCCCTCCTGATGGTGCGCAATCCGCGCGCACGACGCTATCTGCTCCGGTTGCGTCCCGATGGCACCGCCCGCGTCACCATACCCCGCGGCGGCTCGACGGCAATGGCCCGGCAGTTTGTTGAACGCCATGCCGCCTGGCTGGAACGCGCGTTTCAGCGGCTGCAGTCGCAACCCCGAAAACTGGCGGTCTGGAAGATCGGGACGGAGATTCTGCTGCGCGGCGGCTTGGTCCGCATTGAAGCCGGATTCAACGGCGAAACTGGAACCGTCCGCTTTGGCGGCGAGTCGGTCCGCGTCCCGGACCTGGCCGCCGATTTGCGCCCCGCCATCGAAGGCCATCTTCGCCAACTGGCAACGCGCGAATTGCCACCGCGCCTGCTGGAGCTGGCCACGCGGCACGGATTGACCGTGCGCCGCATCACGGTGCGCAGCCAGAAATCGCGCTGGGGTTCCTGCTCGCGGCGCGGCACAATTTCCCTGAACTGGCGGCTCATCCAGACCCCCGCTTTCGTCAGCGACTACATTTGTCTGCACGAACTGATGCATTTGCGGCAAATGAACCACTCGCCCCGGTTCTGGCGGGAAATGGAACGCGTTTGCCCTGATTACCCGATGGCCGAACGCTGGTTGAAGGAACATCCCGGACTGCTGCGGTAAGCCGCCGGCAGAGTTATGCGCGATCCAAAAATGAAATCCAAACCCGCATCGGCGGGCACATCCGCCCCGGTCATGGCCCGGTCGCGTTTTCCGGTGTGGCTGATGGCCCTGTTGCTGGCGCTGGTGACGATTGGCCTGTACTGGCCGGCGACGCGATGTGACTTCATCAACTACGATGACAATATCTACGTCACTGAGAATCCCCACGTTCAGGGCGGATTGAATTGGGAGGGGGTGAAATGGGCATTTGGCAACACGGGGCAAGCCGCATATTGGGCGCCGATGATGTGGCTGTCGCACCTGCTGGCCTGCCAGCTCTTCGGGTTGAATCCCTGGGGCCATCACCTGATCAACGTGTTGCTGCATGCCGCCAACACTGCGCTGGTTTTTGTTTTGCTGCGGGGGTTGACCGGAGCGACGTGGCGAAGCCTCGTGGTGGCCGCGTTATTCGGATGGCATCCGCTGCGGGTGGAGTCGGTCGCCTGGGTCACGGAGCGGAAGGACGTGTTGAGCACGTGCTTCGGATTGCTGGCGCTGATTTTTTACGCGCGGTACGCGCAAAACAAAGCGACCCTCAACTCCTTGGCGAAGCGAAGCGACGCCAAGATGGCTCAACACTCAACCCTTAACTACATTCTGGCCCTGTTCTGTTTCGCCCTGGGCCTGATGAGCAAGCCGATGCTGGTGACCTGGCCATTTGTCATGCTGCTGCTGGACTATTGGCCATTGCAAAGAGTGGCGGGTGACGGGTGGCGGGTGGCGGCGGTCCGCCATTTGGCGCTGGAGAAGCTGCCGTTCTTCGGGTTGGCGGCGGTGATGGCCGTCGTGACCTTTTTGACGCAGAAGCACGGCGGCGTTGTGGCCCCGGTGGAAAGCCTGCCACTCGGCGCCCGAGGCGAAAACGCCTTGATTTCCTATTGCCGATATTTTGAGAAGCTGTTCTGGCCGGTGGATCTGGCGGTTTTCTATCCGCATCCCGGTTATTGGCCCGTGGCGCAGGTGCTGCTGGCGGGTGGATTGATGCTGGCCATTACGGTGTGGTTCATCCTGGCGCGGCGGCGATATCCGTTTTTGCTGATGGGCTGGCTTTGGTTTTGCGGGACAATGGTGCCCGTCATCCAACTGGTGCAGTCGGGCGGACAGGCAATGGCTGACCGTTTCACTTATGTCCCGTCGTTGGGGGTGCTCGTCCTGGCAATCTGGGGCGTGTACGAATTGATCCGCCGCTGGCAGTATCATGAGCAGGTGTTGTCGGTGGCGGCCGGTTTGGCAATCATCCTATGCCTTGGGTTGACGCGGCAACAACTCGGATATTGGCGGAACAGTGAAACACTTTTCCGGCACGCGCTCGCAGTCACGAAGAACAATTACCTCGCGCACAAGGCCCTCGGCGTCGTTCTCGGCCTGAAAGGCCAGACCGACGAGGCGATCGACCAATTCCAGGAAGCCATCCTCCTGGCGCCGGATTACACCGAAGCCCACTACAGCCTCGGTATCGCCCTCGACCGAAAAGGTCAGACCGACGAGGCGATCAAACAATTTCAGGAAGCTGTGCGACTGAAACCCGACTATGCCGAGGCCCACTTCAGCCTGGGCACCGGCCTGGGCATGAAAGGCCAAATCGACGACGCGATCAAACAATTCCAGGAAGCCATCCGGCTGAAACCCGATTATGGCGAGGCGCATTACAATCTCGGCACGGCCTTCGGCATGAAAGGCCAGACCGACGAGGCGATCAAAGAATTCCAGGAAGTCATCCGTCTGAACCCCGATTACGCCGAGGCCCACTACGACCTCGGCATCGCCCTTGGCCGGAGAGGCCAGACCGACGAGGCGATCAAAGAATTCCAGGAAGCCATCCGCCTGAAACCGGATTATGCCGAGGCTCATCACTACCTCGATCGCGCACTGGAAACAAGGAATGCCCCGGCGGGCCGCTGATTGCATGCATTCGCCGCCGGTGATTAATGCTACTTTCTGAGCCAGCCCTGCCCTCTTCTTTGTTGTCAAGCCAGTCCGCGCAAGTTCGCGCTTTCAATTGCCGGAGTTCGCGGCTAGCGTTTCTCCGCCAACCGTAAAAACAGCATAAAAGTATGATCAAAGCGCTCTTTATCCTCATTGCCGGCGGACTGTTGTGCGGTTGCGCCAGCGTGGCGCCGGTGGCTACTTCCATGGCCGGGCCGCTCGGCCAGCAGCCGGTGCAGGCGAACACGCACACGTCAGTCAACCTGTCGGAAGGAAATTTTGTGGTGGTGAAAACCAACGTGATGGGGCGGAGCAAGGGCTTCAGTTTGCTCGGCTTGATCACCGTTTATCCCGCCACGACGACGAAAGCGATGAGCCGGCTTTATGCGGAAGCGGGAATGCAGGAGGGCAAACCCAAAACCATGGCACACCTCATGATCGAGCACTCGAGCATGTATTTCATTCTGTTCTCGATTCCCGAAATCACGGCCCGGGCTGATATCGTGCAGTTCAACTCCCAAACGATCCCTGACAGCGGCGGGAAAAAGGACCCCGGCGGACCGCCCTGACAGCAGAATTCATGAGATCGCAGATGGAAGTCCGGGGAATGAAGATTATGAATTTTCGCCGGCGTAAATCCGCTGCCACCAGCCTTTGAAAGCAGCGCGATCAATGGATTGAAATTTGTTTGTCACCTTTGGCGGGGCGGTGCTGTAGTATCAGTTGGGCAGCAGCAGCGACCTCACCGTGGTGCATGGCAATTTGACCTTGGACGGCTCGCTCAACGTCGCCAACTCCGGCGGCTTTGGAATGGCCAATTATCCCCTGTTCACTTACACCGGCAGCTTGAGCGGCAATACCACGCTTGGTTCCACCCCGCCGGGCTACAGCTGCTTCCTCAACATCAACACCGCGGGACGGGTGGTTCTGTCGCTTATTCTCCGTCGCCGACACCACCGGGTTCGCGGCGATCAAATCTTTGGGAAACAATATCGTCATGAGCGGCGGAGCCGGTTCAACAAACGGCCCTTATTTTGTGCCTACCTCGACCAACCTTGTTCTGCCATGGAACCAGTGGACGCGTTCTGCCCCAGGTCAGTTTAACGGCAATGGGGAATTCGCGTTCACCAACGCCCTGGGAACCGATACTCCTCAGCAATTTTATATGCTGCAACTGCCGTAGCCGCAGGAATCCGGAACATCGCGGATGGTACAGATGTGAGTTGGGCGTCAGGAGTTGGCGCTCACTCACTTACATTGGGGTCGTTTCATAACGGACGTTCCAAGCGACCGCCAATGCGGCGAAATGGCGGACGTCTCGTCCACCCTCGGTCAACTCATGGTTTCATCCCGCTCATCGTCATACAATCAATGCCGCTGTAAACTTTATCCAAACTCACTCTTTTGTTGAAGGTGACGGTGGCTTCGCCGCGGCTTTCTGCAAGTCCAGCTTTTCAAGCACAACCAGATTGTTGCTTGCCTCGGCAAAGTCAGGCTTCAGCCTTAGGGCTTCGTGATACTGGCGGATCGCCTCATCCAATTGTCCCTTTTTGGCCAGCGCGAAGCCGAGGTTGTTGTGCGCGGCTGCATTGTCGGGCCTTAATTCGATCGCCTTTCGGAAATGAGCGGCTGCCTCGTTCAGCCGACCATTTTTTAAAAGTACATTGCCGATATAAAAATGGGCACTGGCATTGGCGGGCTCAAGTTCCAACGCCTTTTGGTAATAAGCGATTGCCTCGTCCGGTCGCCCTTTTTTGACAAGCATATTGCCAATATTAAACTGGACCCCGGCATTGTCGGGGTTGAGTTCCACCGATCTTTGATAATGTATGAGCGCTTCGTCCGGTCGCCCATTTTTGGCAAGAATATTGCCAATATCAGCTTGGGCACTGGCATCAGCGGGGTTTAGTTCCGTCGCCTTTTGGAGACAGGTCAGCGCCTTGTCTGCTTGTCCCGTTTGGAACAATGCATAGCCTAGATTTTTGTAGGCTAAATAACAATTGGGATCACACAAGATGATGCGCTGCCATAACGATTCGACCCCGCCATACCGCCATCGCCAACCCAAGGCCCCTGCTGTCAGCACCATTGCGACGCATAGTGCCGGTTCAAAAAGTGATTTGCGCCTGAGAGCGACGCCGGCAACGGTGATAAGTCCTGCCGCCGCCAGGGACAGCGGGCCCAGCCAGGCCAGATACTGATAATGACCGGCCAGGCCCTGGTCCATGTTAAGTCCTTCATCATAGGCCAATCCACGATAGCATCGCCCCTCTTGCCTGCCTTGCGCGGCAACCTTGCGAAACCAAGGGATGCTGGCCTCAAAACTTTGTGCTGTCCCTTCTCCCTGCAAATAACACCATCCCAACGCCAGTTGCGCGCCGGTGTGCCCCCTTCCAGCCGCTTCTCTGAACCAATAAAAGGCTTCCGGCCAGTTGGTGGCCACTCCCAGCCCTTTGTAGTAGTCGTTGCCTAGCACATACTGCGCCGCTACCTCCCCCCGCTCCGCCTTGGTTCTCAACTCTGCCAGCACCTGCATCTGTTTTTCAGGTTCCAAATACCTCAACAGCGCGTCATAGGCCAAAACCACCACGCTGCCGGTAATCAACATCACTACCACCGCTATCAAGATCAGCCCTCGGGCACTCTTTCGACACGCCCATGCGCCCTCTACCCTTGCCGGCGCACTCTTCCCCGCGATCGGCTTCGAAGCTTTCACCCGACTCTTTCCGCTGCGGCCCTGCTGGTCTGGATTGGAACCGGAAAGAGGACGCACGACAGCATCCGCTGAACGCCGGATCCAGCCCTGCGCATATTCACTTAACACCAGGCAGCTCAACGGCAATACCTGCATGAAGATGCGCACTTCGCTGAACGTCCCATACATGAATTGTCCCGCCACATACGCCACAATCATCCACAGGTAGGGTCGAAACCGCCTCGCCCACCCCAACACCAGCACCGCCACCAGGGTCCCCGCATTCGCAAATAGCACCTGGGCCGCCTGGTCCGAAAAAAGCAGTTTGAGGTTGTTGATCAAAAAATCCGCGCGCAGCAATTGCCTGACATTGGTGGAATCGCCCATCGCCAGAACCGCCGTGTTCAAATGCAGGCTGCTGATCAGGTAGCGCTTGCCCAAAAAGTAAAATGCCAGCGGCCCGGCAAAGCCCAGAAGCCGCCAGTGCCATTTCCACCCCCGGTTGAACAGGCACAAGACCACACCCACCAGCACCGTCTCCTTGAAAAAACAACCCACACCGATGGCCGCCAGCATCAACCCCCAGCGCCCCCGCTCATGGAGCAAAACTGCCAGGGTTAAAAAAACAGTCGCCGGCAGATCCCACGGATAAAAATAAAAACCCGCCGCCGGAGCAAAATTGCAGATCAGCCCGGCAAAGATTCCCAGGTTGACCAGCAGGGATTCCCTCACGGCAACCAGCATCGTCAGCATCAGCACCAGCAGCCAAAATGCCTGGTACAAACCGAATAGCATCGCATACTGTCCAATTTGGTACCCGTCACCCTTGACCAATAAATCAAACAACGCCCCCGACAGTAACATGCCTGACAGCCGGCCTTTCCACACATCGTACAATCCGTCCAGGTGATAATTTGATTGTGAACAAGCCGTAAACACCCAACCGTTCGTGTGATTATATCCGACACCCAGGGTGAAGTTGCGGACCAGAAAATAATAGCAAACACTGAGGCAAAGGATGACGAATAATTCCAAAACGAACCGGGAGCCCGTTTTGGCGGCACCGGAGGCGGGGAGCTTCGGGTCCAGGGAAGAAAGCGTCATGCGTTGGAACTTATCTGATGAACCTTTTCACCGGGAGGACAAACAACACGGCACTTCCCGTGAACCCGATGACGGAAATCAAAACCCCGCCGCCGGCTTTCAGCACCCGGATTTGTTGTTCGATGAAGGGAAAACCCAGTTTGATCATGGCTCGTTAATTGGTATGAATCGTTGCATCGTGAATCATCGTGAATCATTGAAACCAATTTGGCAAATGCTTACCTGTCACATCTCGGCGGAAACAAGCCAAAAGTCCATGCAAACCACCGCAAGCTTTTTCCCCTGGCCATACGATTATTCACGCCAAGTGGGCGTTTGGTTGGCAAAAACGGTTTCGTAAACCGTTAAACTTTAAACACGCTTTGGGACGAAAGTCCCATGCTTCTGTGCTGACAGCATTTTCGCGCCCTCGGCTACGGCACGGAGCAGAAGCGCCAGAAATTATTCGAGGTTGGATCCGGCATGTTGGTGAACACCACCAACCGCCATACGTTGGCGGGATTGGTCGCCTACGGCACCCAGTCCCGCGTGCTTGAATCCGCCAAGGTCACTTGAAATAACCTCCGGCACCGCGGTAAAACATATCTTTCATTGGATTTCTTTTCGGTGGGCGCCGTCCCGCTTCAATCCACGGTAGGGTTACACCCCATAGCGAAGCCGCCCCCGCCAGCGCAATTTATGTGTCAGCACCCGCGCCGACGGCGGCGCAACCGATTTCTCAAACCCGCTGTCAGCCGGACGCTGACAGCGGGCAAAAATGCAACGCAACGAACGAAAGAACGATTATGTTAAGCAAAGCCAAAACACTAACGGATTACAAATTGGAAAGCCTCGACGGGGAAATCGGGAAGGTCAAAGAATTCTACTTCGACGACCGGCACTGGACCATTCGCTATCTGGTCGCCGACACAGGAAACTGGCTCGCGGGCAGGCAGGTGCTGATTTCCCCTTATGCGCTAAATGGCGTGATCAAGAGCGAAAAGCATCTTTCGGTCGATTTAACCAAAAAGCAGATCAAGGACAGCCCTTCCCTAAACAGCGACAAACCCGTATCGGGCCAATTCGAGGAGTCCTACTATGAGTATTATGGATGGCCGATGTATTGGAGCGGTCCAAATATGTGGGGAGCAAATCACTACATTGAGCGTAATCGTGAAAAATGGGGGAAATTCAACCACGGTGAGAAAGCGTGGGATCGCCATTTGCGCAGCACTCACGCGGTGAGTGGTTATCACCTCCAAGCCCTGGATGGCGAGATTGGCCACGTCGAGGATTTTATCATTGATGATGAGACCTGGGCGATTCGTTATCTGGTTGTGGGCACGCGGAATTGGTGGCCGGGAAAAAGGGTCCTGGTTTCGCCGCAATGGATCGAGCGCGTCAGTTGGAACGAGTCGAAAGTCTTCGTCAATCTTGATCGCGAAACCATCAAGCAGTCACCGGAATACACGGAGGAGTCTCTGCTGACCCGGGATTATGAGATTGGCCTGCATCGTCATTACAATCGTAAAGGCTACTGGGTGGATGAACTGGTGGCCGTGTAGTATTCCGATTGACCTGCTGCCTCCGCTCACGATCTGGATTCCCAGCGGTGGACTGGTAGCAGCGCAACGAACGGCTTTTTTTTATGATGAATCATACAAATGGATGGACGGGTGTATGGGCTGGTGGAGGGATGTGGCTTTGGACAGTGATCGGCGTAGCGTCGGTGGTCCTGCTGGTCATTGTGATTGGCAAGCTGTCCAAGAAATAATCATGGATTTATGCAAAATATGAAAACAAAAACTCTCACCCCGGAACTGCTCCACAAGATGGACGCCTACTGGCGCGCCGCCAATTATCTGTCGGTCGGGCAGATTTATCTCTACGACAATCCACTGCTGAAGCGACCGCTGAAACTCTCGGACGTGAAGCCGCTGGTGGTCGGACATTGGGGCACGACTCCCGGACAGAACTTCATCTATGTGCATTTGAACCGGGTCATCAAGAAGTATGACCTGGATATGTTCTACGTTGCCGGTCCCGGTCACGGTGGCCCGGCGATTGTGGGCAACGTCTATCTTGAAGGCACCTGGAGCGAAGTTTATCCAAATATTACCCAGGATGAAGCAGGTCTGAAAAAGCTGTTCACTCAATTTTCATTTCCCGGTGGAATTTCCAGTCATGTGGCACCGACCACACCCGGATCCATTCACGAAGGCGGCGAACTCGGCTATTCGCTGTCGCACGCTTTCGGCGCGGCATTCGACAATCCCGATCTGATTGTCGCCTGCGTCGTCGGCGACGGTGAAGCTGAAACCGGCCCGCTGGCGACCTCCTGGCAATCCAACAAGTTTCTCGACCCGATCACCGACGGAGCCGTGCTGCCGATCCTCCATCTCAACGGCTACAAGATCAGCAACCCGACCGTCCTGGCCCGCATCGAGCATGAGGAATTGGAGCAATTTTTCCGTGGCTGCGGCTGGACGCCTTACTTTGTGGAAGGCGATGAGCCGAAAAAGATGCACGAACTCATGGCCACGACCTTGGAGAAAGCCATCAAGGACATCCGGCAAATCCAAAAGAATGCGCGGGATAAAAAGGACACCACCCGGCCGCGCTGGCCCATGATTGTGCTCAAGTCACCGAAAGGCTGGACGGGGCCAAAAGAAGTTGATGGCCTGAAAGTAGAAGGCACGTTCCGGGCGCACCAAGTGCCGCTCCTGGTGGATGCCGATCATCCGGAGCATGTGAAGCAGTTGGAAAGCTGGATGAAGAGTTACAAGGCCGAGGAATTGTTCGATAAAAATGGCCGGCTCAAGCCGGAACTGCAAGAACTCGTGCCGAAGGGAAACAAGCGGATGGGTTCCAATCCGCACACCAACGGCGGCGTGCTTCTGCGCGACCTCGTCATGCCGGACTTCCACGATCATGCGGTCAAGGTGCCTTCGCCCGGTGCGGTGGACGGCCAGGATACGCTCGTGCTGGGTAAGTTCCTGCGGGACGTCGAGAAGCTAAATCAGGATCAACGCAATTTCCGGGTATTCGGTCCCGATGAGACGCTCTCGAATCTTTTGGGCGCGGTCTTTGAAGTCACCAACCGACAGTGGGATGCCCAGAAAGTAAAAAATGATGAATTTCTAGCGCCTGCCGGACGCGTGCTGGATTCGATGTTAAGCGAGCACCAGTGCGAGGGTTGGTTGGAGGGTTATCTGCTCACCGGTCGACACGGGCTGTTCAACAGCTATGAGGCGTTCATCCGCATCGTGGACTCGATGTTCAGCCAGCATGCCAAATGGCTGAAGGTCACGTTGGAACTTCCGTGGCGTCGAAAAATCGCATCGCTGAATTATCTGCTCGCCTCGCACGTCTGGCAGCAGGATCACAACGGCTTCACGCACCAGGATCCCGGTTTCCTCGACCATGTCATCAACAAGAAGGCCGACATTGTGCGCGTTTATTTGCCGCCGGATGCGAACTGTCTGCTGTCCGTGTTTGATCACTGCCTGCGCAGCCGCCATTACGTCAACGTGGTGGTGGCCGGCAAACACCCCCTCCCGCAATGGTTGAGCATGGACGCCGCCGTTGTGCATTGCACGGAAGGCATTGGCATCTGGCAATGGGCGAGCAATGACCAGGGCTCCGAGCCGGATGTGGTGATGGCCTGCTGCGGCGACACGCCCACGCTGGAGATTCTGGCCGCCGTTTCCATTCTGCGCCAGCATCTGCCTGATCTTAAAATCCGGGTGATCAATGTCGTTGATCTGATGAAGCTCCAACCCAAAACCGAACACCCGCATGGGTTGAGCGAAACGGATTACGATTCACTGTTCACGAAAGACAAGCACATCATCTTTGGCTTTCATGGCTACCCGTGGCTGGTTCACCGGCTGACCTACCGCCGAACCAACCGCAACCTCCACGTTCGTGGCTACAAGGAAGAGGGGACGATTACGACAGCGTTCGACATGCGGGTGCAGAATGACTTGGATCGCTTTCATCTGGTGCAAGACGTGGTGGATCGGGTGCCGAATCTGGGTTCCCAGGGCGCCTACCTGAAGCAGCAGATGCAGGACAAGCTCATCGAGCACAAACGCTACATTGACAAGCACGGCCAGGATCTGCCGGAGATTCGGAATTGGAAATGGGGTCAGGGCGAAACGCAGAACGGGAAACCGCTGGCGGAAAAGTCACGCGTGCCGGAACTAAAGCTGCGGCGGATCAGCGGGAGCAAAAATGGAAAACTTAACGGCCTGAAACGAACCCAATGAGTCCCCATGCCCATTCAAATAAATGAAGGCGGCGGCGGGAATTTTCTCGCCGTTCACGTCAGCGGGATTTTGGCCCAGGCGGGTTACGAGCGCTTCGTGCCGGAGTTCGAGCGGCTCGTCCGGCAGAACGGAAGATTGCGCGTGCTGTTTGACATGACCGGTTTTAATGGCTGGGAAGCCGCCGCGATCTGGGAGGAAATCAAGTTCGACGCCAAACACCTCGCCGACATCGAACGCCTCGCGATGATCGGGGACAAGCAGTGGCAGCACGTCATGGCGACGTTTTGCAAGCCGTTCACAAGAGCGACGAGCCGATATTTCGATCACACCGATGCCGCTGAGGCGCGGAAGTGGTTGGCGGAAGCATAGCATCTTATGAATGAATTAAAGAATGAGCACAAGTCGCATGGAGATCCAAATGGTGGCCCGATTCATCACGGCCAACCTCCTTATTGGCGACGTGCCCATCGTGATTGGCGCATCTGGTTCTGCGTGATTTTGATGCTGGCGGCCATGGTGGTTTATTTGATGACCGGTGATTTGCGCTGGCGGATTCACGGCCAACCGCAACAGGCGCAGCAACCAATTTCCGCCCCGGCCGGCAACTAATATGGCAGTTCTATATCAAATTGGCACAGTTGGCCGTCTAGCTGGAAAAGCGGTAGAGGGCTACCGCAGTCCTCTGGAGCTTTTTTCCCTGGATGCCTTCCGCATGAAGCGCAGTGTGCCAATATCAAAATGAACAGCTATAGTTGACCGCCGACCTAAGTGCTGAGGAGTTATCACTATGAACACGCAACTGTTGATAGATGCCGCAAAAAAACTGGTTGCCGATGACAAAGGTTTGCTGGCGATGGATGAAAGCAATCCCACCTGCAACAAACGCTTCGCGAAGCTCAACATTCCGCAAACGGTGGAGGCCCGGCGCGCGTATCGGGAGTTGATTGTGACCACGCCCGGTCTCGGCGAGTGCATCAGCGGCGCGATCCTTTTCGACGAGACCATCCGCCAGCAGAAGAAGGACGGCACTCCGTTTCTCAAAGTCCTGACCGATGCGGGAATTATTCCCGGCATCAAAGTAGATACCGGAGCCAAGAACCTGGCCGCTCATCCCGGCGAAAAAATCACCGAAGGTCTGGATGGATTGCGCGACCGTCTGGCGGAATACTTTCAAATGGGCGCGCGTTTTGCCAAGTGGCGGGCAGTGATTGCCATCGGTGAGGGCATTCCCAGCCGTAGTTGCATCGAGGCCAACGCGCACGCGCTGGCGCGCTACGCCGCGTTGTGCCAGGAGGCCGGCTTGGTTCCCGTCGTCGAGCCGGAAGTGCTCATGGATGGCGACCACACCCTGGAGCGGTGCCGCGCGGTGACGGAGGAAGTCCTGCGAACTGTTTTCAATCAACTAAATTCCCAGCGCGTGCTGCTGGAAGGCATGATATTAAAACCCAACATGGTGCTGCCGGGATTGACCTGCCCCACGCAAGCATCCGTGGACGAGGTGGCCAACATCACGGTAAAGAGTCTATGGCGAACCGTCCCCGCTGCGGTTCCGGGGATTGCCTTTTTGTCCGGCGGCCAATCCGCTGAACTGGCCTCGGCCCGTTTGAATACCATGAATCTTCGGTTCAAGTCGAAATTGCCTTGGGCGCTGTCATTTTCCTTTGCCCGCGCCATCCAGCAACCAGCTTTGGAGACTTGGCAAGGCAAGGAGGCCAACGTGCCAGCGGCACAACGAGCTTTGCTCCATCGCGCCCGATGCAACCGGGCTGCACGTCGTGGCGAATACACTGCCGCGATGGAAAGGACGTGACGCGAATTTAGGAAATGGAGATAAAACTAAAAAGTTGGATTTTTAGCCCGCCCTCATCCTGACTTTCTCCCCCGTGGAGAAGGAAAAGCAATGGCAGGGGTCTGGTTTATCGGCAGACCATCCGGCAAATCCCGGCGCGAATTTTCAAGGGGACGGCGAAGGATTCTCCCTCTCCTCGGAGGAGAGGGCCGGGGTGAGGACGGTCGTTTTATCTAACTTTTTAGGGGCCGGTTTCGAGGACGATCCGGCTTCGGTCTTTTGAATCTTATGGGGTGTTCACCCCATTCATTTCTCGGCATCCGAAAGTTATACTTTCCATGTGAATCAATGTGAAAATTGAAATGCCATGGATCAAATATCTCTCTATCCACTGCGATTCGAACCGATTTATCAGTATCGGCTCTGGGGTGGCCGGCGTTTGGCCAATCTGCTCTCTGCGCCGCTGCCCGGCGATGGTCCGATCGGCGAAGCGTGGCTGTTGAGCGATCGCGAGGACCATTCGAGCCGCGTCGCCGATGGACCGCTGAAGGGACGGAGCATTGGGCAATTGCTCCATCAGTGGCCGGAGCAGATGCTGGGAAAACTGGCCGGGCGCTTCCGCCGGTTTCCGCTGCTGCTGAAATTTCTCGACGTGCGCGACACGCTCTCCGTTCAGGTGCATCCAACGGATCAGCAAGCCCAGTATATCCCCGCAGGTGAAAGCGGCAAAACCGAGGCCTGGGTGGTGCTGGAGGCGGGGACAAAAAGCCGCATCTACGCGGGCCTCAAGCCTGCCACCACGACGGACACTCTGCGGCA
>Ga0187851_10000768_pt1 | contig 31889 bp, 24 predicted proteins | sample June2016WEW_6_10_FD_132997 | JGI IMG/M metagenome (GOLD analysis project Ga0187851, IMG submission 132997) | Peatland microbial communities from SPRUCE experiment site at the Marcell Experimental Forest, Minnesota, USA - June2016WEW_6_10 | ecosystem: Environmental > Terrestrial > Soil >...
AAGGTCGTATTACTACGTCATGGGGAAAGCGTTTGGAACAAAGAAAACCTGTTTACGGGATGGACCGACGTCGATCTCTCAGCGCATGGAAGAGAAGAAGCCAAAGAGGCGGGCGTCACGCTGCGGCAGGGCGGCTACAAGTTCGATCTCGTGATCACGTCGGTTCTCAAGCGTGCCATCCGCACCGCCTGGTCGGTCATGGACGAGATGGATCTGATGTGGCTTCCGGTGAAAAACGACTGGCGCCTGAACGAGAGACACTATGGGGCATTGCAGGGGCTCAACAAGTCAGAAACCGCGGCCAAGTACGGAGAGCAGCAGGTGAAAATCTGGCGGCGGAGTTACGATATTCGCCCGCCGGCGCTGGACGCAGCCGACCCCCGCTATCCAGGCCACGATCCGCGCTACCAGAGTCTCTCCAAGGAGCAACTCCCCCTGACGGAGTGCCTCAAGGACACGGTCGAGCGCGTTCTTCCGTGCTGGCACGACCTGATCGCGCCCAGCATTCACGCAGGCCGGCAGGTGCTGGTTGCGGCGCACGGGAACAGCCTGCGTGCCATGGCGAAATACCTGCAGGGCATCTCCGACGAAGAGATCATTGACCTGAATATCCCCACGGGAGTGCCGCTGGTTCAGGAACTCGATGAAAACCTCAAGTCTGTTCGTCATTATTACCTCGGCGATCCCGAGCGCATCGCGCAGGCGGTCCACGGGGTCGCCAGCCAGGGAAAGGCGCGATAGCAAAGACGGCCAGGACGCGCGGGCCAACGAGGGATTGGACCGGAAGCTATTTTTGCGATGCGCGGCAGGGCGGCCGAAAATGCGCAGTGCAGAAATCGTCAGTGGCTCTCTGCCGCAGGCGATTCTCCCCGATGGGCGGTCAACGCCGGCAGGTCGCTTCTGCTGCCCCTGGGATATCCGGTGGATTCGCGGACGACGAGCCGAGTGTCGATCTTGTATTCGCGCTTTGGAGAGCTCTTCTCGACATGTGCGCGGAGGGCGGTGACAGCGGCGCGAGCCAGATCGAGCCGCGACATTTGCACCGTGGTCAGTGGTGGAAACATCGCCTGCGCGATGTTGACATCGTCGAAGCCGATGATGGAAAAATCCCCGGGAACATGTAGACCCCCGCGATAGGCACGGTGAAGGACGCCGATGGCGGTCATATCGTTCGAGCACATCACAGCGGTCGGCAACTTCTTGCGGGAAAGAAGCGTCTCCATCGCATCGATGCCGCCGTTCAAGGTGTGGTCGCCTTCGATGAGCCATTCCGGGTTGGGGGTGATTCCGCACTCGTTCAGAGACACGTGGAATGCGTCGAGGCGGGAATGGGCGGAATGCAATTGCATCGGTCCGGAGACGAATGCAATATCGCGGTGCCCCAGAATTGCCAGGTGCTGCACACCTTGCCGGATGCCGTGATGGTAATCGACCTTCAAGAGGCTGACGGCCGGGCGATCCGGTCCCACGTCGACGAATACGAGCGGGACGTCGCGCTCCGCAAATTGCTCGAACAAGGGTTCCTCAATGCCGAAGGTCATGACCGCCACGCCATCGGCTTTTCGCTCCAACATGCGCCGGATGCAGAGTTCCCATCGCTTGGGATCGTAGTTGGTGGAACCGATCACAATCTCATAGCCGTTCTCGACCGCGACGTCTTCGAATCCCTGAATCAATTCGGAGAAGAAGGGGTTGGTGATTTCTGAAACGATCAATCCGAAAGCGCCGCTCTTGCCGGAAACGAGTGCGCGCGCCTGAGTGTTGGGGAAATAATTCAGCTCGCGAATTGCCTCCCACACCCGCTTCGCCATCTTGGTGTTGACGGTGGGAATGCGATTGATGGTGCGCGATACGGTCGCAATGGAAACGTTGGCGCGCTCCGCAACTGCCCGTATATCGGTCAGATCGGTTTTCTTCGCGGAACCGCGGCGTTTCTTCTTGGGCATAGGGCTGGCCAGCGAGGGATGAGAATTCGTTTTCAGAATACCCCATCGGGCGATTCGGGCAAGACGGGAAGGAACTTAACTTGACGTCTCTGGGGTATTGAATCTATTTTCGTTTCTTTGAGAAAAGGTTTACTTGAGAAACCCGGCAACTGGATCGTTGGAGAGTGCAATATGAAATCAGTCACCAGAAGACAGTTCCTCAAGAACGCGGGCCAGGCGGGTTTCAGCGCGTGGGCAGCGTCGGCCATGGGAAGGTTCTCTGTCGCACAGAACGAACCGGCCACGAGGGTCTTTCTCGATTCGTCGCGTCAGATTTCCCCTATCGATCGCAACCTCTTTGGCTCCTTCCTGGAGCATCTCGGCCGTGCCATCTATGAAGGCATCTACGATCCGAAATCGAAGTTTGCCGACGCTAACGGATTCCGCACCGATGTGATGGATGAGGTGAAACACCTGGGCGTGCCGATTATTCGCTATCCAGGCGGCAACTTCGTTTCTGGTTATCACTGGCTCGACGGTGTCGGCCCCAGGCAAAACCGGCCTACGGTGCTCGATCGAGCGTGGAACACGATGGAGACGAACCAATTCGGCAGCAATGAGTTCGTCACCTGGGCGCGCGCAGTGGGCGCCGAGCCGCTCTTCGGACTCAACTTCGGCACGGCTTCATCAGAGGATGCGGCCGCACTGGTCGAATATTGCAACGTAGAGAAGGGAACCAAGTGGAGTGAGCTGCGCCGCTCGCACGGCTACGAGCAGCCCCACAGTGTGAAGTACTGGTGCGTGGGCAACGAGATGGACGGCCCCTGGCAGATTGGTCATATGCCGGCCCGGGAGTATGGCATAAAGGCCACCGATGCTGCGCGGCAGATGCGCGCCGTCGATCCTTCGATCAAGTTGATTGCATGCGGCTCCAGCGGACCCTTTATGCCCACCTACATCGAGTGGGATCGCACGGTGCTCGAAGAGTGCTATGACCAGGTCAACGGCATCTCGCTCCATCGCTATTTCGGAAACACCGACGAGACCAACCACGACAGCCAAATCTATCTAGCGATGAACCTGGCGATGGATCGACAGATTGAGGAGATCGCCGCCGTTTGCGACACTGTTCGCGCTCAAAAGCGGTCGGGTAAGCAATTGTTTCTCTCGTTCGACGAATGGAACGTCTGGTATCGGGCGCGCACCGGTGATGACGTGGACGGGCACAGGAAATTTGCGCCGCACCTTCTGGAGGAGCCCTACAACCTTGAAGACGCGCTGCTGGTCGGCGGGCTGGCAAATTCTCTCATTCGCCACTCCGATCGCGTAAAGGTGGCATGCCTGGCGCAACTGGTGAATGTCATCGCGCCCATCATGACCAACGAAGATGGCATCCTGCGCCAGACCATCTACTATCCCTATTTGTGGGCGCTAAAGTATGCGCATGGCCACGCCTTGAGCGTGCTTGCCGAAGGCCCCGGCTATGAAGTGAATTCTTTAGGCCGGCCAATCGAGAGCACAGGTCTGCCCATTCCGGGTTTCGGAAAAGTGCCCTGGCTGGATGTAACTGCGGTATTGGACGCGGAAAAGAAAGCGGCGACAATTTTCGCCCTGAATCGTGACCTTGCAAGGGAGCGTGAGTTGGAGATCGTGTGGCAAGATCTGACGCCTTCAGCGGTGGCCGCCTTTGTAACGATGACTGGCCCCGATCTGAAGGCTCTCAATACCTTCGCCGACCCAAAGCGCGTAGTCCCGCAGACGCTGGAGAGCCCGAAACCCGGTTCCAGAATGACTGTGAAAGTGCCCGCGCGCTCGTACTCCGTACTGTCGCTCAACGTGTAAGTGCCATCGATGGCGGGCTCGCAGGCCGAGCGCATATGTGGTTCTCAATTCAAGCGCATCTGCCGTCGCTGTAATGAATGGCCCCGAATCCGCCGAAGAATATCTCGCGGGCACACTGTGGCTCGCGGAGGCGCGTCATCGCTTCTACCTTGCGGCTGGGTGACCTCTTGATTCGCGGCAAATTGGCAACCGTGGACGGAGTCAACCGTGCCATCGAACATCAATCCCGTCATGGCGGGCGGCTGGGAGAGTGCCTGGTGGCTACCGGCGCCATCTCTCATGACGGCCTCGACGCCTTTCTTCGCCGCCTCCCTGCCGAACCGGAAAATCTCGAAGCTTCCGGAGTGGAACCGGCGATTCTGATGGGCCTGCTTCTGAAGCTCATCTATTCCGGACGCCTTGAAACCGAGCGGCAATTCGCTGAAACGATCAAGCTGCCCTACCCTATCGTGACCGAGCTGGTGCATATGGCGGTCGAGCGCAAACTTCTGATGAGCCTCGGCTCGCATGAAGCCGCCGGCCTGGGCGAGCTGGCCTACGCTTTAACCGAGGAAGGAAGGCGCTGGACCCTTGACCTCCTGAGCCACTCGGGATACACCGGCCCCGCGCCGGTCACACTCGCCGATTTCACTGAGCAGGTGAACCGCAACAAGCTTTCCAATGAAGTAATCTCCTTCGACCGCATCCGAAAATCCACTTCCGCTCTTACTCTCGAAGACTCATTGATCGAGCAATGCGGACCGGCCATCAACTCCGGCCGCGCCATCCTCCTTTACGGCCTTTCGGGCAACGGCAAGACTTCGCTGGCCTACTGCCTGGCGGGCGTGTTCGACAACGTGATCTACGTGCCGTATGCCGTGATCGTAGAAGACCAGATGATTCGCGTCTACGATCCCAGCATTCACTGTGCCGTCGGTCCCGCCGGATTTCGCGACGAAGGCCGGTTTTCTTTGGTGCGGCGCGAGGTCTTTGACGCGCGCTGGGTCGCCTGCCGCAGGCCATTTGTCGTTGCCGGCGGCGAGTTGACGCTTGACATGCTCGATCTGCGCTACGACGCTGCGGGCCACTTCTATGAGGCTCCGTTGCACGTCAAAGCCCTGGGAGGCTGCTTCATCATCGACGACTTCGGCCACCAGCTTGTTTCACCCACCAACTTGCTCAATCGCTGGATCGTGCCGCTGGAAAATCGCGTCGACTACCTCAAGCTCCACACCGGCAAAACATTCCGCATCCCATTCGAAGAGCTCATTATTTTCTCAACCAACCTGGAGCCGCGCGACCTGATGGACGCGGCATTCCTGCGCCGCATCCCCTACAAGATCGAAGTGGCCGGGCCGACGCTCGAAGCATTTCGCACCATCCTCGAAGAAGAATGCACGAGGGCCGGCCTCGATCTGCCAAACGAGGTTTTTGAAACCATCGCTTACAGGCTGAGAAAGGAAAAGGGCGTCGAGCTGGCCTGTTATCAGCCGAAGTTCCTCGTCGACCAGGTTGTGGCAAGCTGCCGGTTCATGCAGCAGCCCCCGCACTTCGAGCACCGGTTCCTGAGCTATGCACTCAACAACCTCTGCATCAACCACGCGCAGAAAGCGATTGCCAGAGCAGCGTGAATGATCCACGGTAAAGCATCGTTGCATTGGCGTAAACAAGGAACAGGAAATCTCCTATGGACACCGCAAAGGAGTATGTGATAGCTTCTTTGCAATGTCCAAAGGAACAGCGATGGGCGATAAGAAGTCCGAAGTACTTCAGGGAACCCTGGACTTGATGGTGTTAAAGACGCTCCATGCCATGGGGCCGCTGCACGGCTTCGGCATCGCCCGTCGCATCGAACAGGTCAGCGACGACGTTCTCGACCTGAATGAGGGAACTGTGTACACCGCGCTTCTGCGCCTGCAGCAGCAGGGTTGGATCGCGTCGAAATGGGGAACCAGCGAGAACAACCGGCGTGCGCGTTTCTACACGATCACGCGGCCGGGCGCAAGGCAACTAGAGCGCGAGACAGAGAACTGGGAGCGAGTGGCGGGCGTGATGCAGCGTGTGCTGAAACTCGAAAGGCAGGCATGAGACGATGCCGAGACTGCGATTGCTATGGGCAAAACTTAGAGGGCAAGCGGCGCAAGGGCGCGAGGACGAGGCCTTCGACGAGGAGATACGGCAGCATATTGCGCTGCTGGAAGAGCGCTACAGGGCGCAGGGAATGAGCGCACAGGAGTCGGCACGAGTGGCGCGCAGCCGGTTCGGCAACGTGACCGCGCTGAAGGAACGGCAGAGAGCACAGCGGGGGATCCTTTCGCCGGCGGAGTCGGGCCGCGATATGCGCTTTGCGATGCGGATGCTGGCCAGGCGGCCGGCGTTGAATGTGGCGATGGTCCTGGCGCTGGCGCTGGGAATTGGGGCGAACACGACAGTGTTCAGCATTGTGGATGCCGTCCTTTTGCGGCCCTTGCCGTATATGCATTCGGAGAGGCTGGTCGAGGTCCAGTCGCCGGAAGGGCTGGGAACGTTCGAAAGCGACTCTGTTTCCTATCCGGACTTCTTTGACTGGCGGGCGCAGAACCGCAGTTTCGAGCGCCTTGTGTCGTACCACGACGCTTCGTTGACTCTGACCGGAGTGCCGCAGGCGGTGCATCTCGACGGCGAAGTGGTGAGTTGGGATTTGCTGCCGTTGCTGGGGTTGCGCCCGGCGCTGGGGCGGGGGTTCCGGCCAGAGGAAGAGAAGCTGGGCACCCGAGTGGTGCTGATCAGCCACGGATTGTGGGTCTCTCAGTTCGGATCAGACCCGTCCGTAGCCGCGCGAACCATACACCTGAGCGGCGAGGCGTACACGATTCTGGGCGTGATGCCGGCGACCTTCCGGTTTCCGGTCAATGCGCCGCAGAACAGCTTCTGGACGACCCTGGCGCTCGATAACGATGGGACGCCGAAAGCCCAGACCGCGAATCGTGGCGAACATGGGACGAGCGTGATGGGCCGGCTGAAACCTGGCGTGACGGTGGCTCAGGCGAATGTCGACATGAGGGCGATCGCAGCACGGCTGGCAAAGCAATATCCCGACACGAATACCCAGCACGACTCGGCGCGCGTGCAGGGCGAGCTCACGGCGATGCTGGGCGATACGCGTACGCTCCTGCTGGTCATTCTGGGAGCGGTCGGATTAGTGCTGCTGATCGCGTGTGGGAATGTGGGGAACCTCTTGCTCGTTCGGGCACGCGAGCGTGATCGGGAAATGGCCATGCGCTCCGCTTTGGGAGCGAACCAGGCGCGACTGGTGCGGCAGTTGCTGGTGGAAAGCGTGATGCTTGGCGTGCTTGGCGGTTTGGCGGGATGCGCGCTGGCGTTCCTGTCGACGCCGGCGGTCCTTCGCCTGATCGGCGACAGCGTGCCCCGGGCGGCGGATGCGGGAGTCAATTTGCCGGTGCTCGGGTTTGCGTTGGCGGTATCGCTTGCGTCGGGGCTCCTGTTTGGGCTCGCGCCCGCGATCACCTCAGCGCGAGGGGATCTGTTGTCGCCGCTCAAGGAGGGCGGCAGAAGCGAGACGGCCGGGCGAAATCGGCTGGGATCAGCGGTCATCGTCGGCCAGGTGGCTCTGGGAATCGTGTTGACGGCGGGGGCGGGGCTGCTGGTGACGAGCTTCATCCACCTGTCGCGCTCGAGCCAGGGGTTCAATCCGGATCATCTGCTGACATTCATGTTCGAGACACCTGATTCGCGTTACACGAATACGCGAGCGGAGTTCTACCGCGAGTATTTCGAAAAGCTGCAGGCGCTTCCAGGAGTTCAGGCAGCGGCCGGATCGATGCTGTTGCCGATGACGGACAACCTTGCGCACCTGAGCTTCGAAAATCCCGAGCATCCGGTGCCGAAGGGGCTGCAGCCGTCTGCAACCACGGACGTGGTATCGGACGGGTATTTCCATGCCATGCAGATTCCACTGCTGGCCGGGCGGGACTTTACCGATGCGGACACGGAGACCTCGCCCCAGGTGATGATCGTCAATCAGGCATTCGCGGCGAAGTATTTTCCCGGCGAAAACGCGCTGGGCAAGAAACTGAAGCCGGGTGCGCGCAATGGGTCGTCGCAACCCCCTGCATGGCGGGAGATTGTAGGTGTGGTGGGAAACATCCGCCGCGCGGCGACGGAACGGGACGTGGACCCCATGCAGTACCTGCCGGCCAGCCAGTTCTCGAAATGGTGCTGCATGTATTCGGTGGTGCGGACGGGGATGGATCCATTGAGCCTCGAACCTGAAGTGAGGAACCTGGTGGCGTCGATGGATGGGGATATTCCAATCACTGAGGTGCGCACCATGCGGGATCGGATCGGGCTGGAGTTGGCGCAGCCGCGTTTCGCCATGGTGCTGCTGAGCGCTTTTGCGGGCCTGGCGCTGGTGCTGAGCCTGGTGGGGCTTTTCGGCGTGATGGCGTATTCGGTGACCCGGCGTACACGCGAAATTGGTGTGCGGCTCGCCCTCGGGGCATCGCGGCGAATGGTGCTGCAAATGGTGCTGCGGCAGGCCGCATCGCTGGTGGTGACTGGCATGGGGCTGGGGATTGCGGCAACGCTTACATTGGGGCCCATGCTGCGGGGATTTCTGTATGGGACCGGCGCGCGAAACCCGGCGGTGCTGGCGGGTGTATGCGGTTTGGCGGTGGTAACAGGATTGCTCGCAGCGTTTCTGCCCGCGCGAAGGGCGATGCGAGTGGACCCCTCGGTCGCATTGCGGTACGAGTAGGCGGCCTGAAGCTTGAGTCGTGGAGTAAATACTTCCCGGGCCTCCGCAGCCGGGCGTTCGATCCTGGCGCGGGCACTCTTTCGCGAACTCAATCAGGAATCGGAATTACGCCGCGTAGACTGATCTTGAGGCGAGGCGCCCGCCATGCGAGTCAAAGCTCAGTTTCTGCTCTCCACATTCTCCGCGGCCCAGTTTCCCGCACCGAGTGTGCCGGAGATTGCCTTTCTCGGGCGATCGAATGTAGGCAAATCGAGCCTGCTCAATGCGCTGGTCGGCTCCGCTGCAGCCAAGGTCTCATCCACGCCGGGCCGGACGCGCGCCATCAACTTTTTCCTGGTTTCCGGCGAGCGCGCGGCGACGCGGATGATCTTTGCCGACCTGCCCGGCTACGGTTACGCCAAGGTCTCGAAATCAGTTGCGGCAACATGGCCGGGATTCATCGAGCCCTACCTTGCCGATCGCAGCACCCTTCGCCACTGTGTTTGTCTCATTGATGCGAGCGTGCCGGCGCAGGAGAGCGACCGACGACTGCTGGATTCGCTGCAATCGATCGGACGCGAATTCCTGGTTGTCGCTACCAAGACCGACCGCCTGAGCGGAAACGAGCGGACGCGCAACTTGGGAGCGCTGAAGAAAGCTCTCGAGGTTGAGGAGATTTTGGCGGTCTCAGCCAAAACGGGATCCGGCATCAAGGAATTGTGGGCGCGTCTTGAGGATGTGTGCAGCACGAAAACTGAGAGCTGATCCAAGCATCCTCGCGTTGGGGGCGAGTTCAAGCGTTCTTTCGGGGTTCGATTCGAAGCTCCTCGGTGCTTCCGGCTGCATCGCGGATTTGCATCTCGACCGAGGCGGCGATCTCTCCGCACTCCACCTGCCGGCGCACGCGCTCTGCAAATCGCGCTGCGAACTCCGCATCGCATCGGAGCAACCGCAATGCCTGTGCGGCGCGGCCAAGATAACGCGAAGCCAGGCGGAGCCAGCGACGCGCGCGCCAGGCATCCGGGTCGAGACAATCGAGCGCGATGGCATCTAGCTTCGGCAGCCATCGCGCCGGTGCCGATGCGACGCTCCATACGACCAACGACGAGGTGGAATCGCTGCTGCTCTTTGCGCCTCGTTCGCCGCCGAGTCCATCCGCCTTGTCGCGCACCAGGTCGGGCAGCACGCCGCGCTCGCGCATCTCGCCTTCGACGGCATCGGGAGCCAGAGCCACGCACACCGCGACTGGCTCGCGCTTGCGAAGCTGATTCTTCAGAATCCGCAGCGCTTCGTCGAGCGAACCGACGAGAAAATCGACGATTCCGTCGCGCATGGCCTGCTTTTGCACGCCGCGATCCGCAGTTGCCGCAAGCGAAGTAGCGCCAGCGATGTTGGCCGCCACGACGAGTGCGCGTACTGCTCGGTCGATCTCGCCCGCGTACAAGAGCCTGCCGCCCAGGCCAGCGTCTCGGTCCGCAGACGCCGACTCCACGAGGCTCGTGTAGGATGCTTCAACTTGTGCGATGAATGCGATTGCGGCCGCCGATTCGACTTCGAATGCGGACATGTCCTCTCCCGGGGTCGATCGCTCCGACAGCCGCCCGTTGCGCAGAGGACCGGAGGGAATCGATGGCAACAGAGGCACGATGCAGATTCGAGCGGTGAAAGCTTACTCCGCATCCGAGTTGCGCAGCCGGTCAAGCGCATTCCGCTTCCGGACGAAGAAGATAAACTCTCCCGGCTTAGCTGAATATTGCGTCTTTCCGCACTCGTTAGGCGCCACCACCCCCGCCTTCAGGATCAGGTCGATCGGATACCAGTTCTGCTTTTCCTTGTTGTTCTGCTTGGCCGCATCGCAATTGATGTAGGTGGACATTCCCGAGTCGTATGTCGCCTGCAACGACAATGCTTTCGCATCATCGGGAACCCGAATCAGCACCGTTCCGTTGTCGTAGATCTTCACCCATTCGTTGTGAACGGTCTCGAAGTGATCTACGCGCAGAAGAAAATTGGAGGGCGTAATCGGTGCACCCGACTTGCCGTCGCGCAGTTGGACGGTGATGAGCTTGGCGTCTTGCGCGTGGAGCGAGGCGCAGATCGCCATGACACACGCGAGTCCGGCAAGCGTGCGAATCGTCTGCATGGCTAAGAATCCTCTTTCGATAATCTAGCAGGATCGGGGGAGTTGCAACGGAGCAGGATCGAGGGAGTTACCAGGAGGAATACGGCTGCCCGTCGGCGTCGGTGTCTTCCGAACCGGAGTGGACATCGCTGATCCCCGGTTCAGTCTCGTCAATCGAGTACATGGCGTCGCTGGTGTCGGTGACCCAGGTATCTTTGGCGTGAGTAAAAGGATCCTCGGGAATCGCCCTGAGGTAACCATCCTGTACCAGGTCATCGAGCGACTGCGGCGCCTTCTGCTTGTCCATGGTATAGGAATCGATGGCGGCCCGCATGGTCTGCAGGTCCTGCTTCAGCGCAGCCTCGCGTGCATGCCTGATCGCGGTCTTGTAATTGGGAATAGCCAGCAGCACGAGGATGCTGATGATCGCCATGACGATCATCAACTCGACGAGCGTGAAGCCGGATTCGTGTTGGCGCAGTTTCCTCATCGATCTCTTCTCAGTAGTCGATTTTCAGCCATCATTCGTTCGCTTTCAGCCGTCCGCTCGCAATGATCAAGTACTTTTCAACCGCCCATTCATGCTTCGTTAGGACGACCTAGCTGAAAGCTGACAGCCAAAAGCTATCGGCCGCCTTTGCTCACCAAGTCGAGTATTTCGTTCCGTCCAGCGCCGTTCCCTGCGACTTGGAGTACACGTCAAATACGCTTTGCCCGCCATACGAGTCCGAATCCGGATCGTCCTGCATCGAGCGCAGGCCCCACTCTGCCTTGTTCGTCATCGGGTCTATAGGGATACGGCGCAAAAACTTCAGCTTCTTTCCCTGCACGTCTACGCCATCGACCAACGTTTGCAGATCGGGCGGATAATTCTGGCTGTCGACCTTGGTCTGGAATGCTCCCTTGTCTGCCGCGTCCTTGTATTTGTCGATTGCGTCACGCATCATCCAAAGGTCGTAGCGGAGAATGTGCTCGTTCTGCCGCTTCACCTCGAACCTCGCCACGGGCAGAGCCACCGAGGCCAGGATGGCCAGAATAAAAGCGCTGACCACCAACTCAACCAGCGTCAGGCCTTCCTCCCCGCGCCGGTTGCGGGGCCGGCAGTGCGAGTTGGCGGGCATGGTCATCATCGCAACCGAAACCTCTATTGCACCGTCACGCTGGCCTGCGCGCTTGCCACCTGAATCTGCTGCTGCGCACTATTTGTCACCGCCGCGCGGCCTATCGACAGGTCACTGGGCCCTGGACTCTTGGCCTGAAAGGTAATCACGCAAACCACACCCGTTCCGCTCACGCCGTGTGCTCCCGGCGGGCGCGATTCAGCCACCGTCAGGTTGCCCGCCGGCTCGTCACTGTGGATAGGAGGTGCGGCCTGCCCGTCGTGCGTCAGAAAATCTCCCGGCGACAAATTGATCAACATCAGCTTGCTGGCGTCGTAATGCAGTTGCAGCGCCACCCCTGAAACATCCGCGCCGCCTTTCAGCACCACGGGAACCTGGAAGCTCCCGCCCGCTGTTTGCGGGGCTGCCGGCACATTCAGCGTCAGGCTCGGGGCCGCCGGGCCAATTACCGTCTGTGGTCCTCCTGCCGGCGCGGCCGGAGTTGCGTTTACCGGCGGTGAGCCAGGTGGTGCAACCGGAGGTGCGTTTGCAGCCGGAGCAGCCAGTTGAGCGGTTGCCGTGGCTCCTCCGTTGGCGGCCATATCGGAACGCAACTGAGCCAGCATCTGCGGTGCGGCTTCGATGGCGCCTTGTCCTGGAATCGAGCTTACGATAGTGTTTCCTGCCGGCGCCGCTTGTTCGATGGCGGCTGGCCGCACCGGAGGCAAGCCAGACGCGGGTTGTGCTGAGGCCGAGGCCGAAGCCGGCTGATTGTCGTGCCGCAAGTCAATCGACTGACCTGTGCCCGTATCGATGACGCGCAGATTCGATTCGTTCAGTTGCTGCGTGCGCACGACGTGCGGGACCACGACGAACACGATGTCGTCATCCTGAATGGTGTGATCTCGCGATCCGAAGATATATTTGAGGATCGGAATGGCGCTCAACCCGGGAATGCCATTCCAGTTCACCGCTTCCTGCTTGTCTTGGATGCCTCCAAGGATGCTGGCCTCCCCCTCTTTTAGCCGGATTACCTGATCCACCACGCGCTGGCTGATGATGGGTTCCGTTACGCCGCTGATCGTTTCCGTACCGCTCTCCGCGGAGACTTCGATCTTGATCTTGAGGGTAACGTCGCGGTCGTAGTGAATGTTGGGGGTCATCTCAATGTTTACGCCCACGTCCTGTTACTGGAACTGCGTATTAACCAGCGAACTCACCAACGCTGTCGCCGCCCCGGTTTGATAAGAGCCGGTCGCGATGGGAATGCGCGAGCCGATTTTCATCGATGCCTTCTGTGCGTCAGTGGCCCGAATGCGGGGGCTCTGCAGCACCTTGGTATTGTTGTCGGTCAGCAGCAGATTGAGAGTCGCCGATCCCACACTCACGGCGAAATTCGTCGAGTTCAAATTGGCCAGCGTGTAGAGAGTCGGGGTCGTCGAGGAGCTGCTCGTCGAAGTAGTGCTCGACGTACTGGTGGAGTTGGCGCAACTGCCGTTCGTCGAACAGTTGGGCTGCAGGCTCACCCCGAAGCTGCTCGGCCAGGAGATGCCCAGCGTCTTCTCCCAGTTCTTGCTCACTTCCAGCACCGCGATGTCAACCACGACCTCGCCGCGGGCTTTGTCGAGGTCATCAATCAGTTGCTGCGCCAGCAGCAACTCGTCGGGCGTGCCGCGCATTACGATCGCATTCTGGCCGGCCACGCCGAATACCTTGGCGCTGGGCATCACATTGCGCAGCGCAGTCTGCACATCGTTTAGATCGTTCTGCTGCCAGGCGTTGGTCAAATAAAAGGTCTGCACCGCCTGATCGTCCAGCTCGGTGCGCTTGGTGCGTGAGTTTTGGGCCACGAAGATCGTATTACTGGTCACTGGCCGCCAAAACGTGTTCGACATTGTGCCCACAATGCGCAACGCGTCGTAAAGGGACACGTTGGTCAGGTCCACTTGAGTGCGCTTCGAGTTGTAATCCGGATCGAAGAGCACGTTTACGCCCGCGGCTTTGCCGACGGCCTGGTAGATCTCCTTCGCGTCGCCTACCATATGCAGTGAAAGGGGCTCGTTCGAAACCGGCTTCAGTTCCACCGGTCCGCCCACCGCCTTCAGTTCTTCCTCCGCTGCCGATGCCTCCGGGGTGCCGATCTCCGGAACCGGCGCATTCTGCCCCTGCCGCTGATGAACCTTGGCAATCTCCTGTTGTGCGGCTTCGTTGCTCGGGTCGATTTCCGCGGCATGCAGGAATTCCGCCAGAGCACCCTGCACGTCTCCCGCCGCCAGCAGCTTACGGCCTTTCGTCAGGTGCTCCGACGATGCGGTTACGCGGACCCGGGCCAGAGCGATCTTGAACCGGGCATCGGTGGGGCTTTTTTTCTGCGCCTTCTGGTAGTCGTCGAAGGCTGTGTCGTAGTCTTCTCTCGCTTCCGCGATCTTGCCCTGCTTGAAGTCTGAGTTGGCCGACTCGGCGTGCAGCCGCACGCATGGCAAGCCGAGGCTGACCACAGCGGCAAGCAACGCAACGGGAAAAAATACGTTCAATAATCCGGCTCTGGCCGGTGCGGGCGTGCGGCGATTCATTCTGCTCCCCGTGAATGGTGCGGGACCATCAATGCGTTGCTTCAGGGGCTCTCGCAACGTACTCTGTCCCTGCCCAGTGGGCTGTAGTCTAAGTTCTTCCGCGCCAAATGCATGGCAGAAACGCTTCATCATTCTAGCGCATTCCCGCGCCCGCGAATCGGCGGTTAGCGCCGGTGCTAGGATGAAGATTCAAGGACGCTTGCCCGTGCCCCGTCAATCCAGCCATGTCATCGCTCCCAAGGAAGCGGCCGAACAGAGAAAGCCGGCCAGTCCGCGCGATCCCGTGGCCAGCGGCGAGCGCGACGCCGCCTTCAATCGCGCGGCCAGCCACAATTACTTCCTGCTGGAGAAATTCGAGGCAGGCGTGGCTCTTCGCGGCACCGAGGTCAAATCCATCCGCGAGGGCAAGGCCAATCTCAAAGACTCCTACGGCCTTATCAAGGACGGCGAAGCTTTTCTGCTGAACATGCATATCGGGCCCTACTCTCACGGGAATATCGCCAACCACGACGAAACCCGTACACGCAAACTGCTCCTGCACCGCGACCAAGTTCGCAAGCTACTCTCCAAGACGCAGATCAAAGGGCATACGCTCATCCCTACCCGGCTCTACTTCCGCAATGGCAGAGTCAAGTGCGAACTGGCTTTGGCCAAGGGCAAGCAGGACTGGGACAAGCGTGAAACCGAGCGCCGTCGCGAGGCTGACCGCGAAGCCCGTTCGGCGATCAAAGCCAACAAGCATAGGGGCGGGCGGTAAGGCAGCTTTCAGCCGTTATCTGTCAGGAGGACCCGCAAGTTCTTGAGAGTGCTGAGGCAAACCTAGCGAATCACCTCGATTGAGCGGTCGAGGCCGAGGAACTCGTCTCGCATGCCAGCATTTGCCACAGCAGGACCTGCCGTGAAGAATAAACCCCATGCGCACTGAGATTTCCTTCTCCCCTCTCGCCGGAACTACCACTGAACTTCTCGCCGTTCTCGCGGCCGACACTCAAACCGAAAAAGGCCCCGGCGCCAAGCCAACTCCCACTTTGCTGACCGCCGACCCCGTGGTTCAGGCGGCTGCCGCGGCGGTGCTTGCTTCGGGCGAGTTCAAGGCCGGCGCGAACGAAACCGGGTTGATTCATGCGCCGAATGGACTGGCCGCCAAGCGCCTTCTCATCGTCGGTTTGGGCAAATTGCGCAAAGTCACTGCACACTCCGTGCGCAATGCCGCAGGAACCGCAGTTCGCTTCGCCAAGCCGCGCGGGATTAGAGAGTTAGCCTTGGCACTCCCCTCATCCAAAGGTCTGCTCGACACAGCCGCACCCCCCGCGGTGGCGGCAGACGCAGCGGCTGTCAGAAGCGCGGTCGAGGGCGCCTTCATCGGTGACTTCGATCCCGATACCTACCGCAGCGACCGCAAAGATCAGAGCATTCAGTCCTTCACAGTTGCCGTACCGGCCAGTGTCGAGCACTCCGCCACCGAATCAGCTCTCGCCGAGGGCATGATCATCGGTGAGAGTCAGAACTTCGCCCGAGCGCTGGTCAACGAGCCCGGCAACAAGCTGACGCCGACCCTCCTTGGCCGGCGCGCCGCAGAGATGGCGCAGGGGGTCGGCCTCGGGTGTGAGGTCCACTCGACGGAAAAGCTCAAGGAACTGAAGATGGGAGCGTTCTGGGCCGTTTCTCAGGGCTCGGCTGAACCGCCCGCTTTGATTGTTTTGCGCTACACGCCTGAAGGAATAGCGGACGGCCCGGTGCTCGGCCTCGTCGGCAAGGGCATCACGTTCGACACCGGCGGCATCTCCATCAAGCCCGCCGAGAACATGGAGCGGATGAAATACGACATGGCCGGCGGGGCAGCCATGATCGCCGCCATGCGCGCCATCGCGCTCCTCAAGCCCCGGGTGCGCGCGATTGCCATTGTCTGTGCGGCCGAAAATATGCCCTCGGGTACGGCGCAAAAGCCCGGCGATGTGCAGACCGCGATGCCGATCGCTCCGGACAAGCCGGGCAAGACCATTGAGGTGATCAACACCGACGCCGAGGGCCGGATGGTCCTCGCCGACGGTCTCACCTATGCTCGCCGGCTCGGCGCAACTCATCTCATCGATGCCGCAACGCTTACCGGCGCCATCTCGGTTGCCCTGGGCAAGATCACCGGCGGCGCATTCTCGAACGATGAGCCAAGCTACGCCAAATTCGCCGCCGCCCTCCAGGCTTCCGGAGAGAAATTCTGGCGGCTTCCGCTCGGCGAAGAATATGCCGACTTGATCAAGTCCGACATCGCCGACATCAAGAACACCGGCGGGCGTTTCGGCGGGGCGATCACCGCCGCTGAGTTTCTTCACGTCTTTGCCGAGGACACACCGTGGATTCACCTCGATATCGCCGGGATCGCCTGGGTCGAGGATGCGCGGCCCTTCATTGCGAAGGGCCCCAGCGGCGCCGCAATGCGCTCGATCCTGGAGTGGGTGCGCAGCTATACCATTTGAGATTTCTCATCCCGGTACCGCGCCATGATGCCATCGCGGATTCAGCCGATGAAGGCAAAAGAGCTCGCTTGCCCGTAGGTACCGAGTGGCTCCGCAAGAAGCGTGTTCGCAGGCACGGTGGGGGCGAATCTGTGACCGATCGGGTTGCATTGTTGGAAGCTGTGCTGGACAGCCGTCCCGAAGGCGTCGCTTTGCTGGATGCCGATGGGCAGTTGGTGTTCTGGAATTGTGCCGCGGAGGCCATCACGGGTTATTCGAGGATGGAGATTTTGTCTCGGCCGATCCCCGCACCATTGGCAGGTTTGTTTGGAAAGGCGGCGGCAGACGGCATACCCGCCGCCGGCGCCCCCGATTCGACACGCAGAGCGCTGTTGACAGCGCAACATAAACTCGGGCATGAGTTACAAGCCCTCGCGCAATGCGCGATCCTGCGCGATGCCGCCGGAGAGCGCATCGGCGCCTCGATTTTCTTTCATCTGGCCCAAAGGCTGGATGCGTTGGCGCACGGCGAAAACGAAACCGAAGAAGCCGAATCCAGCCAGGCGGATTTCGAAGAGCGGTTGCACTTTGAGTTCGACGACTTTTCGCGCGGCGGCCCGCCGTTCGGCATCCTGTGGGTCGGCGTCGACCAGGCTGAGGAACTGCGCAAGACGCACGGCGCTGCCGCTTGCCGCGCCATGCGCGAAAAGGTCAGGCACGCTCTGGCGCAGGGTTTGAGGCCGGGAGAGCAGATGGGGTGTTGGGGCGATTCCGGGTTTCTCGTCATCGCGCACGAGCGCTGCGCTGACATGCTTGCTGCCCATGCGCAAACCCTTGTGGGCCTGGCCCGCATCGCAGACTTTCGCTGGTGGGGCGATCGCGTGTCGGTCACGGTGAGCATCGGTGCGGCACAGGCCGATTGCGCCGATGAGAGTGCATTAACCCAGCTGCTTGAGGGCGCGCGTCATGCCATGGAAGACAGCAACCTTGCGGGCGGCAACCGGGCAACCCTTGCCGCCAAAGGATCAGTATGTTCGCCATCATAGGCATCGTCGTCGTCTTCGCCGCCATCCTCTCCGGCTTTCTCATCGAGAAGGGCCATGTCGCGGTCCTTATTCAGCCCGCGGAGTTACTCATCATCGCCGGCGCGGCCGTCGGGTCGCTTCTGGTCGCGAACCCCATCCGCATTCTCAAGGAAATCGTGGCTGGACTACTGGGAACGCTCAAAGGATCCCCCTTCTCAACGCAGCGCTACCTCAGCACGCTCAAGATGATGTACCAGTTCCTGAATAAAGTGCGCAAGGAGGGCCTGCTCGCCGTCGAGATGGACGTGGAGAAGCCTCGTGAGAGTTCGCTCTTCAAGAACTATCCCGAGTTTCTCAATGACCACCACGCTCTCGAATTCGTCTGCGATACGCTGCGCACGGCGATCACCGGAGGCGTGGAACCGTTCGACATGGATCAATTGATGGAGCTGGATACGGAAGTGCATCATCATGGCGCAATGCAGCCGGTGGACGCATTGGCGACGGTGGCGGATTCGTTGCCGGGGCTGGGGATTGTGGCCGCGGTGCTTGGCGTCGTCATCACGATGGGCGCGCTGGGCGGCCCGCCTGAGGAAATCGGCAAGCACGTGGCGGCGGCGCTGGTGGGAACTTTTCTGGGCATTCTGTTGTGCTACGGGGTTGTGGGCCCGCTGGGCGCCAACATGCGTAAGCTGGCCGATGAGCACGACGACTACCTGCACGTTTTACGTGTGTTGCTGCTCGCGTTTCTGAAAGGCTCGGCGCCAATGATCGCCATCGAGATGGGCCGGCGGGCGATTCCCGCATACGTGCGGCCCAGCTTCGACGAGATGGAAAAGACAGTCAAGAACAAGACTGAGCCGGTGGAAGCGGTCGCAGCCTGACGATTGAGGAAGTCATGCCGGGCAGTGCGCAACCCATCATCGTAATCAAAAAGAAAGGCGGCCATGGCGGCCATCACGGCGGCGCCTGGAAGGTAGCTTATGCCGACTTTGTCACCGCATTGATGTCGCTTTTTATCGTTCTATGGCTCATGGGCCAAAGCGAGCAGGTGAAGAAAGCCGTCGCCGGATACTTCAACGACCCCAAGGGAACCGGGAACCTGCTGGGAACCACGATGACCGGCAACGGCGCCGCCGCGAACAGCCACGCCGACGAAAACACGCAGAAGCTCGAGGAGCTCAAGAAAAAGCTTGAGCAGGAGATCAAAGCGCGCCAGGATCTCGAGAAGCTCATCAAGCAGATCGAGATCACCATTACCTCAGAGGGTCTGCGGATCGAGCTTATTGAAGACAGGAACGGCACTTTTTATCAGAGCGGCAGCGCGCAATTGAGCCAGAACGGGCAAGAGCTGCTGGTCCTGCTAGCCGCCGAGCTGAAGACGCTGCCCAACCAGCTGCTCATCGAGGGGCACACCGATTCGGTCCAGTATTCCGGCAACGCCAATTACAGCAACTGGGAGCTCTCTGCAGATCGCGCCAATGCGGCCCGACGCCTGTTGCAACAGAACGGAGTGCGCGCCGACCAGGTCACCCAGGTGCGCGGCTACGCGGATCAATTTCTGCGCGTCAAGAACAATCCCTACGATCCCTCCAATCGCCGCATCACCATTCTGGTGAAGAACCTGGACGACAGCGCACCTCTGCCGCACCTGGCTCATGCGAAGGTTGTGGATGGACCGCCGGGAACGGCAGGCTCAGTTGCTTCCCAAGCCGTGCCTGCACCGGAGCAGGCGAGCCCGCAGAGTCAGCCTGAGACGAAGGCCAAGCCCACAGCCGCATCTCCAGCGCCGAAGACCGGACTGCTTGGCAAACTCAAGTAGTGGATGCCTGGAGAAAAAAAGTAACTGCTGATCGAGCAGTTAGCAGCAGCGGAAGGGCGCCGCGGTTTTCCGCACACAGACGGGTCCGTCCGCCATGGTGTAGTCTGATGTGCGAACGGGGAAGCGTTTACTCGGAGGAAGACTTTCATGGCCATTGTCGCCGGGGTCGATTTCGGCACACTCAGTGTTCGCGTAACTTTGGTTGACAGCAAGAAGGGCCCCATCGGCACTGCCTCCGCCTCCTATCCGCTGCATCGCCGCCGCGAAGATCCCAACTACGCGACGCAATCGCACGCTGACCAGATGGCTGCCCTTGCCGCGGCCACGCGCGATGCGCTCAAGACGACCGGCGTCGACGGTTCGCAGGTGGAAGCCATCGCCCTCGACACCACCGGCTCCAGCGTGGTCCCCGTCGGCGAAGGTTTGGAGCCGCTCGACGAGTACTATCTCTGGTGCGATCACCGCGCCTTTGCCGAAGCGGAATTGATCACCCGCAAGGCGCACGAGCTCGGCTTCGAGGGGATCGAGTGGTGCGGTGGCGTCTACTCTCACGAATGGGGATTTGCCAAGCTGCTGCACTGGTTGCGGCACAATCCGGAAAAGCGCACGCGCATGGTGACAGCGCTCGAACACTGTGACATGGTGGCCGCGACGTTAAGCGGCATCACGCAGGCGAGCGAAGTGAAGCGCAGCGCTTGCGCCATGGGCCATAAGTGGATGTGGAATCCCAAGTGGGGCGGCCTGCCGCCGGAGAGCTTTCTTGTCGCCGTCGACCCGCTCTTTGCCGGCGTGCGCGCCAAGATGGGCGGCGAATACCTGACAAGCGATCATCTTGCCGGCCATCTGTCGGCAAAGTGGGCTGCGGAGCTTGGCCTTCGCCCCGGGATTCCTATTCCTGTCGGCGCCTTTGACGCGCACTGGGACGCGATTGGCGCCAACATCCGAGAAGGCGACGTGGTGAATGTCGTCGGCACGTCAACTTGCATTATCGCCATCGCACAGAAGGCGGAGCTGGTTCCCGGCGTTTGTGGCGTCGTTCCCGGCAGCGTGCATCCAGCTTTTACCGGCATCGAAGCCGGTCTTTCAGCGGTCGGCGACATCTTCGATGCCATTGCCAAGCGAGCTGGAACATCGGTCGCCGCGCTTAGCGAAGGACTCAACACGTACAAGGCCGGACAAACGGGCCTGCTGCGGTTGAGCTGGGACAATGGCGACCGCACAGTGCTGGTCAATCCCGAGTTGGGCGGAGTGGCGTTGGGGTGGAATCTCGTCCACACCGCGCAGGATGAGCTTTTTGCTGCCATCGAAGGCACAGCCTTTCACACGCGCATTATTCTTGAACGGATGGCCGAGCACGGCGTGCGCATCGATCGCGTCATCAATGCCGGCGGCATTCCCCAGAAGAACGAAGTGCTCAACCGGATCTACGCCAACGTGCTCGGTAAGCCCGTGCTGGTTCCGGCGGGCATTCCCACCAGTCTCGGCTCGGGAATCTTCGCTCTGCTCGCGGCCGGCATTTACAAGACTATTGAAGAAGCTCAGGCTGCCGTCTGCCTGCCCTTCCGGACAGTCGAGCCCGATGCTAAAGCGGCCTCGGTGTACGAGCGGCTTTACCCGCTTTATCGCGATGCCTATTTCGCGCTGGGCACGCGCGACGCCAAGTCTGTTGCTCTGGGCCGTGTGCTGCCCGAGCTGCGACAGATCGCGGCCGAGGTCCTGAGGACGAATTGAGGGGCGTGTTTTCCCACCCTTTCCGCGATGAGGCCGCAGAAAAGATGGGCAACGTGGCTTGCGGATCGCGAGCCCGCCCAGCTTGCGCTTCTTCTTGGCGCGATTTACCGTTGTGTTGCCATTCAAAACTTTCCGGGTGATCTGTGTTCCGTTCTTGCTTGCGTTATGCTCCTTCGTGCTTTCTTTCCGCCCTCATTGCAGTCATCCTTCCCGCAGCCGGCCGCGCCCAGGCGTCGCCTGAGCCATGGGCCGCGCCGTATTCTTCGGTCGACCCGAAAACGCTCTACGAGGCCGCATCGGCCGTCGCCGCGCCCGACGGCGCGATTGTCACCGAGTTTTGCGACGACGAAACCTATACATTCGACGAAGCCGGGCGCCTCGTGCATTCAGGCCACTTCATCTATAAGGTGGTGACGCAGAAGGGAGCCGAGGAATGGGACTCGCTCTCGGTGGGATGGGAGCCGTGGCATGAAGCGCGGCCCATCATCCACGCTCGCGTGATCACGCCCGACTTTGCGGTGCATACCCTCGATCCGAAGACCATCACGGAAGAGCCCGCTCGCGGGGGCGATTACAAAACCTATAGCGATGGCAAGCGGCTGCACGCGCCTCTGCCTGCAATCGCGCCCGGAGTCGTCGTCGAAGAGGAGTTCATCGAGACCGAGACCGAGCCGCCGGTCGTTCCCGGCCGCGTGGGGCGCACCGTTTTCGGCCAGGAGGACGCTCCTGTGGCGCACAGCATCGCGGTTTTTGACTATCCGGCTTCACTGCCGCTGCGCACAAACCCGGTTCTGCTACCGGGCGTTCAGCCCGTCCGCACCGAAAGCAGCGGTCGCGTAACTCTGAGATTCGATATCGGCCCGCTCGATCCCATCGATTCGCGCGAGCCCGATCTGCCGCCCGACGTCGTTCGCGTTCCCATGATCGATTTTTCGACCGGAGCCTCCTGGCAGCAGCTTGCCGCGAGCTACGGCACGATCGTGGACAATTTAGCGGGCTCGGCAGAGGTGAAGGCAGTCGTCGATCCGCTCGTGGCGCGAAAAAAGACCGTTGCCGAAAAAGAAACCGCCATTATCGACTACCTCGACCGCGAAGTCCGTTACACCGGCATCGAGTTTGCTGAAGCCGCCATCGTCCCGCACGATCCGGCCGAAACGCTCGCCAAGAAATACGGAGACTGCAAAGACAAGGCCACGCTCCTTGTGACCATGCTTCGCGCCGCAGGCATTCCTGCTTACGTGGCCCTGCTCAACGCCGGGTCGCGCCTCGACGTTCCCGCCGATCTGCCCGGTATGGGGTTGTTCGATCACGCCATCGTCTACGTGCCCGGTAAGCCGGACCTCCAACCCGATATCTGGATCGACGCCACCGACCGCTACGCCGGTCTTGGCCAGTTGCCGATGCCTGACCAGGGCCGCATGGCCCTCGTGACGCGGGCCGAAACCACTTCGCTGATCAGGATTCCCGAGTCTGGTTCGGCTGACAACGGGCTCACCGAGTCGCGCGAATTTATGCTCGCCGACAACGGGCCGGCGAACGTTGTCGAGATTACGCATCCCCGCGGCATCTACCAGTCAGGCTTTCGTGGTTTCTATGCCGACAAGCCCGACAAGGATACGCGCGACGGTTTGCGCGGCTACATCCAGGCCGAGTACCTATCCGACGACTTGACCAAAGTCGAGCGCACAGATCCCGCCGATCTCTCGAAGAACTTCGAGCTCACTCTTGCCTGCGACAAGGCCAAGCGCGGCTACACTGGCCTCGAAAATGCGCAGGCCGCTATTCGCGTCGATTCGCTGTTCCATCTGCTGCCTGACGAGCTGAGGCGCAAAGACGACCCGGAGAAGAAGAGCAACGACCCTGACAGGCCCAAAACGCCGCGCAACGACGATTGGTGGTTGGGCGTTCCGTACCGCAGCGAGTGGAATTACCGCTTTATTCCACCTGCGGGCTTCATTCCCAAGGAGCTGCCGAAAGACGCAACCATCCAACTGGGCCCCGCGCTACTCTCCGAAAAATTCGCTGTAGAGGACAACGGCGTCGTCACTGCACATCTGGTCTTCGACACCGTCAAGCGGCGCTACACGGCGGCGGAGGCCACTGCACTGCGCAATCAGGTGGCCGATCTCAGCGCCGGTCCTGCGATTCTGGTCGGCTTTGAGCCGGAGGCCGCGGCCCTGCTGCGCGATGGCAAGGTGAAAGAAGCGCTGGCCGGTTATCGCGCACTGGCAGCCGCGCATCCTAACGCGGCGGTTTATCACCTGCAGGTTGCCAACGCTTTGCTTGAGGCCGGTATGGGTGAGTCCGCGCGTGCCGAGGCTCGGCTCGCCGTTAAGCTCGATCCCAATTCCGCGCTGGCCGAGCGCGTGCTCGCCGATATCCTCAAGCACGACCTGGTGGGCCGCAACCTGCGCGCGGGCAGCGACCTTGCCGGCGCTGCTGAGGCTTATCGCGCCTCCATCAAGCTCGATCCCGACGATCACTCCGCGCAAGGCGACCTGGCCATTCTGCTCGAGTACGATTCAGTGGGCCGTCGCTACAGCGAGCAAGCGCACATGAAAGAGGCCGTCGCCGAATACCAGGCGATGGGGCAGGATAAGCTGGCCGATCTCGGCATCAGTAACAATCTCGCCTTCGCTCTGTTTTACGGCGGCGATTTCGCCGAAGCCTACAAAGCCGCGCAGGCGCTGAATCCCGAGCCCAACGCGCTGCTCGCCGCCAGCATGGCCACCATGCGCGACAGCAAGGCGGGCCTGGCCGAAGCCAACAAGCGTGCCACCGACGACAATTCTCTCAAGGAAATGGCGCGCACCGCCGGCGAAATGCTCATGAACGCGCGTGAATATCCGCAGGCAGCGGACTTCTATCAGGCGGGCGCCGCGGGCGACGACGCTCCTCGTATCCTCGGCCTGGCCAACATGCTGCGCAGCGCGCCGCACCACGAAGACGTCAAGTTCGCCAATACGCCTGCCGACATGGCGCGCCGCTTTGCGCTGGTTCCCTTCAATCTCAATCTCACCGAGACCAGTTTCGATGCCCTGTTGAGCCGCAACGCGCTCAAGGTGATGAATGCCGAAGATGCCGACGAACGCAAAGACACTCTGGAGTCGGCCACGCAGATGAATAGCGCGCTGGCCCGCGAAGGCAGTTCGCTCGACGTCACCGAAGACATCGTGATGCAGGCGCTCGACCCCAAGGGTGAGGGCGACGACGCGACTGGCTACCGCGAAAAGCTGGAAAACCTGAACGGCTCGACCACCACGCTCTTCATCGTGAAAGAAGACGGGCAATATAGATTGCTCGACACGCTCGACAAGCCTAATGCCATTGGCCTTGAAATGCTGGACCGCATCAAGGCAGGAGACCTGAAGGGCGCCAAGGCGCTGCTCGACTGGATGCGCGAAGATCAGCATCTCGAAGGCGGCGACGATCCACTCGGCGGGCTCGTTTTTCCCCGCTTCTGGATCAAGGGCGAGGCTGCCGATGCGCGCAAGATGAAGCTCGCGGCTGCGGCCATCCTGATCAGTACCAAGCCCACGGCCGCCGAAGGAGTCGCGGTGCTCGAGGAAGGCTTGAAGGGCGCAGCCAACGATCGCGAGCGCGACAACATTGAGCTGGCTCTGGCCGATGGCTACTCGCTCCTGCAGAGTTTTTCCAAGATGCTCGAAGTCTCTGCGCCGCTGCTCAAAGAGTTCCCGGATTCGAAGCAGGCGTTCATCGATAACGTTCTGGCGCTCATGGGTCTGGGCCGGAACGATGCCGCCATCGCATTGGCCGACGAGCGGCTCAAGCTGCTGGAGAACGACGCCGACGCGCTCAACATGAAGATCCAAATCGAGGCCAATCGCGGCAACTACGATGCGGCGCGCGGCATCGCGCAAAAGCTGGCCGACATGGGAAAGACCGACGCCATGCTGCTCAACAACGTGGCGTGGGACGCGCTCTTTACCGGCAAGGTGACGCAGGACGACGTGGCCAAGGCGATTCGCGCCACGGAGATGCAAAAGGACGCACCCGGCATCCTGCACACGCTGGCTTGCCTCTACGCCGAGATCGGCAACACCAAAGATGCGCACGACGTGTTGCTGCGCGCCATGGACGACTGGAATCTCGACGAGCCCAACGACGAGGTCTGGTATGTGCTGGGCCGCATCGCCGAGCAGTACGGCGAGCGCGAGATCGCTATCGCCGATTACCGGAAACTCAAAAAGCCCGACGAGATTCTTGCCATTCCCACGTCAACCTACACGCTGGCGCAGATGCGGCTGAAGGCGATGGGGGCGGAGACGGCGGCCAGCAACTGAACCTGAGCGAGGCAGGTGCGGTTTCTTGCAACTGCGAAGTCGAAGATAAAGTTTCGGGACGCGCAAGCCGCCATTTTTAGCGGGCTCGCGCATTGTCCCGGGTGGGGACCCTATCTCAAGAGAATCCTGTCCGTCATTGGAGTCACTGACGCTACCTTCGTACAGGCCGGATCGACCTGGAAGGTGGATCGTGGTATGACCGACCGGGCGATATATCTTGCCAGGGTCTCCGCTCAGCTTGCCCTTCTCGCAGGCGTCTGAAGGAGCCTTCGCAGGGCCCTGGGCACAAAAGCCGTTCAGTTCCATTAAGGTGTGCTCTATTGCACAACAAGAAGGTCAGATGAACAGTGACCATTAATCGGGAGAAACGCCGAGGCCTGAACTAACGTATCACCGACCAAGAAAAGGAGTCCCAATATGTCCACCATGACCATCAACACCAGCCGACTGCACACCTCCTCGAGCTCATGAAGAAGGGGGACGACGCCTTCAACTCCCGCGACGTCGCAGCGATGAACGCGGCACACCACCAAGACATAATCGCTCACGTCATGGGGATCCCTGATCCGATCCTCGGACGGGTAGCGCACGCCGCGATGATTCAGCAGATGATTCGCGTGTTCCCCGACATCCACGTCCACAACGACCCATATCCAATCCGGTTCGGAAGCGGCGATTGGATCACCGTAATCACCCGCGCTACAGGGACCTTCACCGGAGAGATGATCCTGCCCGACGGCAAAGTGGTCGCCCCAACAGGAAAATCGTTCGACCTCGATTTCGCCACGACCGCAAAGTGGCAAGGCGACCTGCTCCTCGAAGAGTTCGTCTTCGTGGACCCCGCTCTACGGGCGAAGCAGATCGGGCTCGCCTAGTCCCGGAGCGGACGAGAGGGCAGCGAGACCTTGAATTGCGGGGCTGCTCTGGGCGGATCCTTCGGCTTCCGGGAGAGCCGGGAGCGCGCATGGGAGTGGGTCAATGAGCTACGATATTCTCTCTTCGATTGAAGACTTAGATTCGGATGCTTCGGAAATCGAGGTGCGTATATGTGGCAGATCATTGGGTTGTTTCGGAACTCGGGCTCGACCCGGACATCCTGAACAGGATTTGGGCCGACGACAACGAGGGGATCATCGGGCTTGCCACCGAACGCCGTCTGCAGCGGCCAAATATTACAATCGACCGAGAAATGATTGGGAAATTCCGGACTCTTCGACGCGTGGATCGGCACCATCGTTTGGCACGCATGATTGAACTGGCTGTGCAGCCGGAATTTTTGGACATGTAGTAATCCCTGATCACTGCTGTCGCTGCATCTGCTGCATGTCGAGGCGGAAGCGGCGACTCAGTGGCTAATCGCTGCCTCCGCCTTGTCAAGAGGCTTGGCTTTTCGATTCGACCCTAAGATATGCTGTTCCATTCGCTTAGCGGCCTTCGCGAATTTGCAGATTATTTTCCCCGCTTCCTGCAGAATGTCTCCATGATGTTTCTCCGTCCAGACTCCGCCATCCGCAAGGCCAGCGTTCATGCAGGCTTCCCGGCTCGCCGACTTGCTAACTCGCTTCTTATGACGTATTTCCGCAAGGCGACCCTTTAGAATGAGGAACTTGCGGGAATCCCCAACCCCATAACCCCTTTTCCATGAAGAACTTAGCTATGGAGGCGGGGGGGCGGGGGGGGGAGGGTACTGGAGAGTTAACACCGCGTCCAGCACCGAAAAGGAACTGCAGGTCCCCGTTCGACCACGGTCGCTTGCGCGACCTCCGCTCAGGGCAGGCTTTCGACTTCGTTTGGCGCAAAACATGCCGCGTTCTGGATCAAGGTCCGCATGGAGGAACGGTGGATGCGTTCCCAGTTCGGCGAGGCGTATCACAGCTATGCTCATCCGACGGCTGCCCTGGTGCCTTACCTCTTCCGATCGCGCAGTCCTCTGATCTCTGTTCCCAGACCCCAGATCCCGATCACTGCTGCTGCTGCATCTGCTGCATGTCGACGAAGGGAAGCGGCGGCTCGGGCGGCTGCGCGGCACGCTCCACCAGAACGCTCCAGTCCTCGGGAATCGGCAGCTTGCGGTCAAGGGCAGGAGGCTCAGCGCTGGCTTCGACCTGCACGGCGACGTAAAGCTCGCTGGCCGTTTTGCCGCGGAAGACGCCGTGGGTCGGTGGCACGTCAGAGTAGTCGCGGCCGACGGCAGTGCGAATGTGACGGTGGTGGGCGATGAGATTATTTGTGGGGTCGACGCCCACCCAGCCCAGGTGGGGCAGCAGCGCCTCGACCCATGCGTGCGTGGCGTCGGGAGTGGAGCGGTCGTGGTCTTCGCGGCTGCGATAGAGATAGCCCGACACATAGCGCGCCGGAATGCGAACATGACGCAGCAGAGCAATCAGGGTGTGGGCAAAATCCTGGCAGACGCCCATATGGCTTTCGATGGCTTCGTCGATGGGCGAGTCGACGCGTGTCGATCGTGGGACATAGTCGAAGTAGTGGTAGAGGCGTTGATTCAGCTCCAGCAACAGGTGCAGGGGATCGTCGCGGCGGACGACTTCCATTTCCTTTGCAAGTTCGACGAGTCTGGGGGTGTCGACGGCGAACTGGCTGGGCAGCAGCATCTCCCAGTAGTCCCCGGTGTCGATCAGTTCGTCGAGCTCGGTCCATGCGTCGGGTGAGAGAAAGTGCGGAATGTCGGGCAAGGGCTGCTGCTCGACGACCGATTCGGCGACGATGACGAGCTGGTTGTGCTCGCCGGGAATGTCGAAGTGCTGCACGTTATTGCCCTGGTGATCGCGATAGCTGAAGACGCGGCAGCGCGGGCTCACCGAAAGCGAGAAGGTGAGGCAGTGCTGGAAGGAGTCGGAGCGCGGGTGCATGCGCGTCTCCATGATGCTCTCGCTGATGGGTTGCGAGTAGCGGAAGCGCGTGAGGTGGCGAATGGAGTAGAAGTTCATGGGGCTCGGTGGTCAGTGGTTAGTGAAAAAGTGAAGAAAGTGAACGAGTGAACAAAGTGAAGAAAGTCGCTAACTCCGCTGGCTCCGCCGTGCTTCCTCAGACGGCCAGGGCCGATTGGATTGAGTAGTGCACGTAATACCTGTATATCAGCTCGTGGATGCGCAGGCACTGCCCGCGAATGGTGTGCAGGAACGCCGCCGCGTCGCCCGCGAGAATCTCGTGAATGTTGGTATAGATGAGCATGGCGTGCAGTTTGCCCATGCTCGAGATGAGTTCGTCGGGAGCGCGGCGCCCTCCTGTGTGTTGCACGGCATCGATGGCCTGTCTTGCGCCATCGACGCAGTAGCGGATGGCGTGGGGAAAATCCCGGTTGAGCAGCAGGAACTCGAGCACGCGATCGGGCGAGAGATCGGCGGTGTAGACCTGGCAGTATGCCTCGAACGAGGTGCAGCAGCGCAGCAGGCCGACGAATTCGAGATAGAGATGCGCGGCGCCTTCGCGGGAAGATTGCTGGAAGAGCTCGGGCTGGTAGAACTCGAGCATGGTGGCCGTGGCATAGGCGCGTTCGAGATAGCGGCCGAGCCGGATAAACTGCCACCCCTGGCCATGAATCATAGTGGTGTCGGTGGTGCCCTTGAACAGATAGATGCCGTCGATGATGGACGCCAGCAGGTCGGTTGCGCTGGAGCTGAATTGAGCCTGGGCATGCGGCGAGTGGATGTGATGATAGAGCCGGTTCAGCCTTTGCCATTGTTCGGTCGAGATTTCCTCGCGCACCTGCCGCGCATTTTCGCGAGCGGCATTCACGCAGTAGGTGACGGATAGCGGATCGATGGGATCGAAGACCAGAGCGCGGGTCATCGAATCGAGATCGCCGTTCCACGGCATTCCATCCGGCTTGCCCAGGGCCGCCATCATGCGCTGCCATCGGGTTTCAGCATTGGGGCCGCCGGTGTCGAGCATCAAGCTCATGGTGACGTCGAGCTGGCGCACGGTATTCTCTGCCCGCTCCAGGTAGCGGCTCATCCAATACAGGCTGTCGGCAACCCGCGATAGCATTCTGTCTCTCTTTTCCGAATGCACTTGCTCGAACCCGATCACTCCAGAACCCATGTGTCCTTGCTGCCTCCGCCCTGCGAGGAGTTGACCACCAGCGAGCCTTTTTCGAGAGCCACGCGGGTCAGTCCGCCAGGCACGACGTTTACCTTGTCGCCAAACAGAACGTAAGGCCGCAGATCGACGTGGCGCGCCTCCAGCCGGCCGTCGATGAGGCAGGGCGCGCGTGAAAAATCGAGCGTGGGCTGCGCAATGTAGTTGCGCGGGTTGGCTTCGATCTGCCGCGCAAACTCCTCGCGCTGGCTCGAAGTAGACTGCGGTCCGATCAACATGCCGTAGCCGCCGCTCTCGCCCACGGCCTTTACGACCAGCTTGTCGAGATTCGCCAGCACATGCTTGCGGTCCTTCTCTTCGCTCAATAAATATGTCTTCACGTTGGGCAGGATGGGGTCTTCGTTGAGGTAGTAGCGGATCATTTCGGGCACGTACGCGTAGACGGCCTTGTCGTCTGCGAGGCCGGTGCCGAATGCGTTCGCCACCGTGACGTTGCCCGCGCGGTAGGCGTTGAACAATCCTGCGGAGCCCAGCGCCGAGTCAGAGCGGAAGACCAGCGGGTCGCTGAAGTCGTCGTCGACGCGGCGATAGATCACATCGACGCGCTTGAGGCCGTCGGTGGTACGCATGTAAACGACATTGTCGTGGGTGACGAGGTCGCGGCCCTCGACGAGGTCAACGCCCATCTGGCGGGCGAGATAAGTGTGCTCAAAGTAGGCGGAGTTGAAGACCCCCGGAGTGAGCAACACGATATTCGGTTCCGGGCGCCCCTCGGGCGCGAGGGAACGCAGCGTGGCCAGAAGCACCTGCGGATAGTGCTCGATCGGCCGCACGCCGTAGCGCTGGAATAGCAGAGGAAACGTTCGCTTCATGACGCGACGATTGGTGAGCATGTAGCTGACGCCCGAGGGGACGCGCAGGTTGTCTTCGAGCACCACGAACTCGCCGGTGTTCAGGCGCAGCAGATCGCTGCCGACTACTGCGATGTAGACGTTGCGCGGCACCTGCAGGCCGCGCATCTGGCGCCGATAGTGTTTGCAGCTATAGACCAGCTCCCGCGGGATGACATGATCGTTGAGAATCTTGGCGTCGGAGTAGACATCGCGCAGGAAAAGGTTGAGTGCCGTGATGCGCTGCGTAAGGCCGCGTTCAATGCGGTCCCACTCCTGGGCCGTCACCAGGCGGGGCAGCAAATCGTAGGGAAAGATGCGCTCGGTGCCTTCGTCGCGACCATAGACCGTAAAGGTAATGCCCTGAGTGAGGAAGGCGAGATCGGCAGCCTGCTTGCGCCGCTGAAGCTCGCCGGGAGGCAGCGCGGCGAGGCTTTCGGCCATGGCGCGGTAGTGCGGGCGCAACTCACCGTCGGGCTCGCGCAGCTCGTCGAACGCCTGGTCTAGCTGGTAGTCCCCCCAAAGCGGCTCTAACGCCACTGGATGGCTTGCGCTCATAAATCTATTCTTTTCTTTCTAGCACGGCAGAGATAAAGCTGCCATCAGGAAAAGGGGCACGTTCGAGGTGCGCTCGCCACGCGCGAGGGTCAATTGCTCGCCTGGTCCGCTTCGCGCTTCACGGTGAGGGGTGGGCTCTTTTGCGCTGCGTGGGCTTGCAGTGCCTTAGTTTGGGTGTCGTTGCATGCCGAGTCATCATTCTGCGTGCAATTCATCGCTCCGTCGGGGGACTTCAGGGAGATGTTCTTGATGCCCGCCAGGTCGTGGATCACTTGTTTCACGTCGCCGCCGACCTGCGGAGGGTCGCTGACGGCGGATTTCACATCGCCCACAGCCGACTTAGTGTCGCTAACTGCCTGTTTGGAGTCGCTGACGCCCTGTTTCAGGTCCTTGTTCTTCGCATCGGATCCGAGCTGCTTGGCGTCCGATCCTATTTGTCTTCCGTCGTCGCTTACTTGCTTGCTATCGCTTATGGCGGACTTTGTGTCGCTCACGGCGGTTTTCGTATCGCCGGTCACTGTCTTGCCCACCTGAACGAGTTGCTTGAAGCCGGCGATGTCGCTTTGCAGACTGTCTACCTCGGCTTCTCCGCAGGGGGTCAGGTCGTCGGCCTTAAGGCACGTGATCCCATGCCCCGGGGGCAACTCGCCGGCGACGACGGTATTCCTGCGGCTACTGACTGACAGCAGGACGGCTGCCGCCGCGCACACTGCGAGAACCGCAAAGGCGATTTTCGTCCGCATGGTTCCTCCTTGCTGGTCCGGCACTTCGCGC
>Ga0187851_10000775_pt1 | contig 31766 bp, 32 predicted proteins | sample June2016WEW_6_10_FD_132997 | JGI IMG/M metagenome (GOLD analysis project Ga0187851, IMG submission 132997) | Peatland microbial communities from SPRUCE experiment site at the Marcell Experimental Forest, Minnesota, USA - June2016WEW_6_10 | ecosystem: Environmental > Terrestrial > Soil >...
CCTACGTGGGCGTCTTCACCGACATCCGCGATCTCTTCGCCAAGCTGCCCGAGGCCAAGATCCGCGGCTACAAGCCGGGCCGCTTCTCCTTCAACGTTTCCGGGGGGCGCTGTGAGGCCTGCTCCGGGGACGGGATGATCAAGATCGAGATGCACTTCCTGCCCGACATCTACGTCGCCTGCGACGTCTGCAAGGGCCGCCGCTACACCCGCGAGGCACTGGAGGTGAAGTTTCGCGACCAGTCGATCGCCGACGTGCTGGAGATGACCGTCGACGACGCCGCCGCGCTCTTTGCCAACCAGCCCCGCATCGTCCGCCGCCTCCGCACCCTCCAGGACGTCGGGCTCGGCTACATCCGGCTGGGCCAGCCCGCCACCCAGCTCTCCGGAGGCGAGGCGCAGCGGGTCAAGCTCTCCACCGAGCTCTCGCGGCGCGACACCGGGCGCACCCTCTACATCCTCGACGAGCCCACCACCGGGCTGCACTTCGCGGACGTGGAGAAGCTCCTCACCGTGCTCCACCGGTTGGTGGACGCGGGCAACACCGTCATCGTCATCGAGCACAACCTGGACGTCGTGAAGACCGCCGACTGGATCATCGACCTGGGCCCGGACGGCGGGGATGCAGGGGGCGAGGTGGTGGCGGCCGGCACCCCGGAGATGATCGCCGGCGAGCCGCGCAGCGCCACGGGGATCTACCTCCGGCCGATCATCGGCGCCGCCGCCGGCAACGGCAGCAGGCCGCGCCGGCCCGAGCGTCCGGCTGCGGTGGTTGCCGCCCCACCCGCCGCCACCCTTCCCGGCTCCCGGGCTCGTCCTCGGCGGGCGGGGGCGGCTTTCCGCTGATCCCGAGCCCGGAGGCGCGGACCGGCCGGAGGTGCCCGGAGGTGTCCGCGGAGCCGGGGGCCGGCCCTTAGCCCTGCGGGACTCCCTGTTTTGGTCGAATTGCGCTATTTTGGATGCATGATCGAGTTGCAGGGTGGCGAGGACCGTCGACAGCGGCTCCGTCGCCTTGACGACTGCCTGACCCTCCTGGAGCAGGCCCACGAGATGGAGATCACGGTCGTCACCGAGCGGATGGCCGACGCCCTCGCCGACCGGGTGCCGACGGTCCACGCCGGCATGCTGGTCGCCGACGCCATCGAGGAGGTCCTGCGCGAGCAGGAGCCCTACATGGTCCAGGTCCGCCCCGAGGTATCGCGGCGGATCCGACGTCGTCGCGACCCCTTCGACGTCCGTCTCCTGCTCCAGCGACGCTAGCCGCCGGCGGTAGGCGCCACCTCAGGCCCGGGTCGACCGGGGAGGGGATGTTCTGGCGCGACCGCCGGGGTCACAACGAGTACCATCGGCCGATCGGTGAGCACCTTCAACTTCGACCCTGAGTTGCTGTTCCGGCGGCGCCGGCCCCGGGTGGTCCGGAGCCCCCGCTACACCCGGTTCCGGAAGATCGCGCTGATCGTCCTCGCCGTGATCGTCGTCCTGGTGATCGTGGCCCTGGCGCTGGCACAGCTCCGGGTCAACTTCCTCTATCTCTCCAGCCTCGGCCATTCCAACGTCTTCTGGACCCCGCTGATCGCCCAGGTCGTCCTCTTCCTGATCGGGCTCATCATCACCGGCGGCCTGGTCGGAGCCAGCGTGCCGTTCTGGGCGCGCGCCATCCGGGGCATCGACGCCCTCTCCGGCCGGGTCACCTTCTGGACCGGCATCGCCATCGCCATCCTCGCCGGCATCGGCGGGGGCGCGCACCTCGCCGGCTCCTGGCAGGACGTCCTCCTCTTCCTCCACGGCCACGCCTTCGGCGCCACCGACCCCGTCTTCCACATGGACTACGGCTTCTTCGTCTTCACCCTCCCCGTGATCGACGCCTTCGCGGCGATGCTCTGGGGGGGCGTGGTCGTCGGCTTCCTCGGTGCGCTCGCGGTGGTGGGCGTCGCCCTGATGGTGATCCATGCCCCCAACGAGCTGGACGTCCAGCTCCACCCGGCCAAGGGGATGAGCGCCGACGACGCGCTCAGGATCGGCACGCGGCACGCCGGGGTGGCGCTGATCGGCATCTTCATCATGGCCGCGCTGGGAGCGCATTTCGGCGTCTACCACCTGGCGACCGAGTCCAACTCCCAGTACTCCTTCGTCGGTCCCAACGCCACCGACCTGAACGTGCTCATCCCCGTGCTCAGCGCCCTCCAGTGGATCGCGCTCATCTTCGCGGTCGCGACCGGCGCGCTTCTGCTGAGGACGAGCCGGCGCCGCCCGACCTGGGGGACGGTCGCATGGATGGGCGGCGTGCTCGGGGGCTGGCTGGTGCTGGCGGGCGCGCTCACCTCCATCCCCGAGGCGGTCTACACAGCCACGGCTGTCAACCCCAACGCCGAGCAGGCCCAGGCCAAGTCGATCGACAACTACCTGACCTCGAGCCGCTACGCCTGGGGCCTGGAGGCCACCGCAACCCAGGCAACCGCCACCACCCCGTCCAGTTCCCCATCCGTCGTCGACAAGCCTTTCAACACCGTCGAGAGCCCAATACTCACCACTGATCTCGGCGCCGATCCGACGACACTCGAGAACATCCGGGTCCAGGACCCCACCCAGCTCCCGGCGGTCCTCAACCAGCTCGACCGCACCCGGAGCTACCAGACCTTCGACAACAACGTCACCATCGACCGCTACCCCAACGCCAGCGGTCAGGAGACCGAGGTGATGATCGGGGTTCGCGAGATCGCCGAGGGCGACATCCCCAACTCCAACTTCGTCAACGACACCTTCGTCTACACCCACGGCTATGGCATCACCGCGGTCTCGGTGAACCAGGTCGGAGACGAGGGCGAGCCGAACATCCTGGACGGCAAGGAGCCGCTCCAGCAGGTCGACACGACCGCCCCGCCGGCACTGAGCTTCGGCGCCACCGGTTCCGGCAACACCGCCGGCAACCCGGAGATCTACTGCGGCGAGCAGACCACCCAGCCGGTGGTGGTCAACACCAACCAGCTGGAGTTCAACTACCCCTCCACCCCGGATGCCTACATCCACGCCGGGGCCGGCATGGCCGGCTTCACCATCAACAACCCGATCGACAAGCTGGCCACCTCGATCGCCGAGTTCGGGGGTCTCAACCTCTTCCTGAGCAACATCCCCAACAGCCAGAGCGAGGTCCTGATGAACCGGACCGTCGACCAGCGGATCCAGAGCATCGCTCCCTTCCTGACCGTCGACTCGGACCCCTACATCGTGGCTGACCCGCAGACCGACGACCTGATGTGGATCGCCGACGCGTACGTCGAGACCGGCAACTTCCCCGAGTCCGACAACGTCAGCGGGATCTCCTACCAGCGCAACGCCGTGAAGGCCGTGGTCGACGCCCGCACCTGCGCGGTCACCCTCTACGCGGTCGACATGAACGAGCCGCTGACCGCCGCCTGGAACGGCATCTACCCCGGGCTTCTCCACCCGATCAGCCAGATGCCCTCCGTCCTGGTCCAGCACCTGCGCTACCCGGAGGACCTCTTCAGCAACCAGGTCAAGGTCTACGCCCAGGTGCACGTGGACGAGGAGGGCTGCGGGGTGCCCGGGGGCGTGTGCCTTCCCGTCTCCAACCCCCAGGTGGCCTCCGACTTCTTCTCCAAGAACGACTTCTACAGCCCCTCCCAGGGGCTGCAGCCGGATGGCACCGTGGTCACCACCACACCCCAGTACGTCGAGCTGACCCTGCCGGGCAGCTCGGCCCCGGAGTTCGTCCTGATGCAGACGTTCAGCCCCTACCAGAGTGGGAGTGGCGGGCAGGCCACCAACATGACCGCATGGCTGGCGGCGGAGTCTGACTACACGACGACGGACCATCCGCCTCTGGTGGCCGTCCCCCTGGGGAACAACACCAACGTGCGCGGCCCCTACCAGTTCGACAACAACTCCAACACCGATCCCACCATCAGCGAGGAGCGCACCCTGGTCGGGCAGTCGGGCTCCCAGGTGTACCTGGGCAACGTCATCGTGCTGCCCTTCAACGACGACTCCTTCCTCTTCGTCCGCCCCTTCTACGTGCTGCCCAACCAGGCCAGCGGGGTGAGCTTCCCCCAGCTCCGCTTCGTGATCGTGGGCACGCAGAACAGCGTTGCCATGGGGACGAGTCTGTCCGCTGCCATCGCCACCCTCTACAACGTCACCACGTTACCCGTGGGCCTGGCTCCTCCCACGACGACCGCGCCGGCCTCACCCGAGGCAACGCCGGTGGCGTCGCCGGGCGCCTCGCCGACCCCGACGGCGAGCCCGTCGGCGTCCTCGCCGTCCGGCGCCTACACCTCCCAGGAGCTCCTCCTCATCACGGACCTGGTCACCCAGGAGGCCAACCTCAAGGCCGACTACGCGAGCGGCAACCTGAGCGCGGCGGGCCAGGCGCAGGCGGCGATCAACGCCGACATCACCCAGCTGGACCAGCTGCTCACCTCGGGTGGGGTGCCCCTCCCGACGCCGACCGCCACCCCGGCCGGCGCCACCCCGACCCCCTCGCCGTAGGCGCAGCCAGCCAGGATCGCTCCCGGCAGGGCCGAGCATAGGGGGCGCCCCGAGGCGCGGACCCGGCGCGCCGGCCGCATCCCCGCCGAGTGGGGCGGCGAATGGCCGCCCTCGTGTGGCGTACCCTGCGGGGTCGATGGAAGAGATCGCGCCGGAGTCCCCGCCCGCCCAGCCGCTGATCCGTCCCGGCCCTCGGGTGCGGCTGCTCGCGGCCGTGATTCTCGCCGCCCTCGTCGGGGCACTGGGCGGGGGTGCCGCCGCCTGGTCGATCTACCAGCACTACGGCCCGGTCCAGCGCATCGTGTACCAGCAGATCAGCGGATCGCCGGGCACCCAGACCAGACCATCGGTGAGCTCGCCCAGGCGAACGCGGCGTCGGTGGTCACCATTGCCACCCAGCCGGTGACCGCCGCCGAGCTGGCGGACGGGAGTGCCAGCCTGGTCGACGGCGTCGTGGTCAGCTCGGATGGATTGATCCTCACCAGCGCTCACGCCCTCAATGGCGGCACCCAGTTCCGAGTGGGTCTCGCCGACGGCCAGGGCTACGATGCCGTGATCGCGAAAAGGGGAGTCGATGCCACCCACGGCCTGGCCGTGCTGCGCATCACCGGCGTCAGCAATCTCGACGAGCTCCCGCTTGCCGCCTCCGCCCCGGCGGTCGGCGACCAGGCCGTCGTTCTCAGCCGCCCGGCCTCCGGGGGACTGAACGTGGAAGCGGGCGACGTGAGCGCGGTGGGGGTGACCGTGACCACCGCCACCGCCACCGTCAACGGACCGACGACCCTGCAGGGGGCGATCAGCATCGATGCCATCAGCGAACCCGAGGCCGACGGGGCGCCGGTGCTCAACGCCGCGGGCGACCTGATCGGCATCGTCGACACGATCACCCAGGCTCCATCTCCACCCGGGATCACCGCCCTCTCCCTGAGCGCGGCCGTCACCCTGATCGCGAGCGTCTCGGAGGTCGCGGGGCAGGCCCGGGGGACGTTCGGGGTCGTCTCCAGCTACCTCGACCCGGCCCGCGCCGCCGCGGCCGGCCTCACCCCCGGCGCCCTGATCACCTCCGTCGATGCCGTCTGCCCTGCAGACACCGCCTGCCTGCAGGTGGGCGACATCGTCACCTCGGTCAACGGGATCGCCATGGACGCCACCCATCCCTTCGATCCCGCCTCCCTCGGTCTGAGCCCTGGAGACACCGCCGAGGTCACGGTGATCAGGGGGACGGCCACCCAGACCATCGCGGTCCTGGTGGGGCCGGCTCCCACGCCCGCACCCGGACCGTCCTGAGCTCGGCCGCGCTCGGCCGGCCGGCGGGCTCTCCCCTGGCCGGGCACGGCCGCTCTGACCGCGATCCCCGCTAAGATCGCTCGGACCGTGGAGATCACCTATCTCGGCCTTTCCTGCCTCCGCCTGCGCGGTCGCGATGTCGTGGTGCTCGTCGACCCACCCACGACGACGCTGCCGGGCCTCGGCCGTTCGCAACCGGACATCATCGTGCGCACCGACGGGGAGACCGTCCCCGAGCGGCTGCGTCCCCGGGAGGGCCAAGCGCAGGAGGTGGCCGGGCCCGGGGAGTTCGAGGTCCGAGGCGTGACCATCCGGGGGCTGCCGTCCGGCGAGACGACGATCATGCGCATCGAGGTCGACGAGGTGTGCGTCGCTGCGCTGGGCAGGCTGGACCGCCAGCTCACCGAGGACGAGGTGGATCAGCTGGGCCGGGTGGATGTGCTCGCCGTGCCCGTCGGCGGCGTGGATGCACTCGGCGCGGTGGCTGCCACCAAGGTCGTCAATGCCATCGCACCGTCGATCGTCGTGCCGGTCCGCTACCGCAGCAGCGGTGTGGAGGGCAGCGGCGACTACGAGCCCCTCGACAGGTTTGCCAAGGAGATGGGGCTCACCGAGGAGACCCTGCCGACCCAACCCAAGCTCAGCCTCACCGGGGCGATGGGAGCGGCGGAGGAGACCCGGGTTGTGATCCTCGAACCGCGGGGTGCCGGCTGAACGGGCAACGGGCGGCCTGACCCGACCGGTCCGGATGCGGAGGAGGCGCTTCCACTCCCCGACAGTGTGTCGCGCGCATAGGTACCTGGTAACATCGGCAAAACCACGGCACCGGGAGGTCCTCCACGATGGCCAAGTTCGTGTTCGTGACCGGCGGTGTCGTCTCCTCCCTCGGCAAGGGCATCACCGCCGCCTCCATCGGCACGATCCTCAAGGCTCGGGGGCTTCATGTCGGGATGCAGAAGCTCGACCCGTATCTGAACGTCGATCCGGGCACCATGTCGCCGTATCAGCACGGCGAGGTCTTCGTCACCGACGATGGGGCTGAGACCGACCTCGACCTCGGCCATTACGAGCGCTTCGTCGACGTCGCGCTCTCCCAGGCGAGCAATGTCACGACCGGTCGCATCTACGCGAGTGTGATCGCCAAAGAAAGGCGAGGTGACTATCTCGGGGGCACGGTCCAGGTCATCCCCCACATCACCAACGAGATCAAGCAGCGCGTGCTTCGAGTCGCGGAAAACGAGTTGCCTGAACCCGATGTCGTGATCGTCGAGGTCGGTGGGACGGTTGGCGACATCGAGTCGCTGCCATTCCTGGAAGCGATCCGCCAATTGAAGAACGACGTCGGCCGCAGCAACGTCTGCTACGTCCACCTGACCCTCGTCCCCTACATCGCGGCCAGCGAGGAGTTCAAGAGCAAGCCGACACAGCATTCGGTGAACGAGCTCCGCTCCATCGGCATCCAGCCGGATGTCATCGTTACGCGCAGCGAGCATCCGATCGGTGACGGTCAGAAGGAGAAGATCGCGCTGTTCGGCGACGTTCCCCTGCGAGCTGTCATCAACGTGCCGGACGCGCGCTCCATCTACGAGGTGCCGCTGATGCTCGAGGCGGCCGGGCTCGGCGACTACATCGTCGAGCTTCTGGGCATCTCCGCCGGGCCGCCGGACCTCGACGACTGGCGCCGGATGGTGGCCCGCATCGCGGCCCCGAAGCCGGCGGTGCGCGTCGCCCTGGTCGGCAAATACGTGGCCATGCCTGACGCCTACCTCAGCGTCGGCGAGGCGCTCCGCCACGCTGCGGTGCACTGCGGTGTCGACCTGCACCTGGAGTGGGTCAACGCCGAGGAGATGACCGCGGAGAGGCTGGAGGGCGTGGAGGGGGTGGTGGTGCCCGGCGGCTTCGGCCACCGCGGGATCGAGGGCAAGGTGCTCGCATCCCGGTTCGCACGTCACCACCAGGTCCCCTATCTCGGCCTCTGTCTGGGCATGCAGTGCGCCACCATCGACATCGCGCGTGAGGCTTTGGGCACCGAGGACGCCAACTCCACCGAGTTCAACGCCTTCACCGCCAACCCCGTCATCGACCTGCTCCCCGAGCAGCGTGACATCGAGAACAAGGGCGGCACCATGCGCCTGGGCGTCTACCCCTGCAAGCTGCAGCCGGGGAGCCGCGTCGCAGCCGCCTACGGCGAGTCGGTCGTGTACGAGCGTCACCGCCATCGCTTCGAGTTCAACAATCAATACCGGGAGCGCCTGGCTGAATTTGGCGTCGTCTACAGCGGGACCTCGCCGAACGGCCGCCTGGTCGAGGTTATTGAGCTGCGCGACCACCCCTTCTTCGTCGGATCGCAGTTCCACCCCGAGTTCCGCTCCCGGCCGGGCCGGCCCCATCCGCTCTTCCGCGAGTTCATGGTCGCGGTCTGCCACCGAGCCGGCGTCGACACCGAGATCACGCGCGCGGAGTCCGGCCGGGAGGGCGCCGCTCCGTCTCCGGCCGCCGACGAGGTCCCGGGATCGGTCCGGGGCATCCTCTCGCCGCGTATCGACCCGGCCATGGAGGCCGCTGAACCCTGAGGGCTCGTGCCAGAGCAAGTGACACAGCTGCATCCACCCATCCTCGCCGATCCCAGCGTCAGCATCTCCGCTCCGCTGCTCGCGTACCTAGGGGTACGCTCCGCTGCGGTGCTCGACCCTTCCTTGGCCTCGGCGGTCTGGCCGGCGCATCTGCGCCCCTTGTTCTGGTGCGAGCCCTGACCGCAGCAGAGCATCGGGCGGCCACGGTTTCGCCGGCACGGTTGAGCCGCGAACGGCACCGCGGCCTCGAGCTCCTGCGCGCCACCGAGGCCGCCGCGCTGGCCGTCGGTCGCTGGCTCGGTCGCGGCGACAAGTCGAGCACGCGCGATGTCGGTGAGCGTGCGATGGAGGAGGCCCTCCTCGGCATGCCCTTCGACGGACACGTCATCATCGATGCCGGCGGCGTGGCCGACCCCCTGAGCCCGGGACGGCGCATCGGAGTGGGCCGCGACCAGGTGGACCTGGCGATCGACTCGGTCGACGGCGTCAGCCTCGTCGCCAAGGGGCTCTCGCAGGCGATCTCGATCGCCGCGGCCGCCGAGCCGGGCGGGATCGTCAAGCCGCCGCCCTGCGCCTACATGCACAAGCTGGCGGTCGGGCCGCGGGCGCGGGGCGCCATCGACATCGCCGACAGTCCCGAGAACAACCTGCGCCGGATCGCCTTCGCGATGGACGTGCAGGTTCAGGACTTGACCGTGATGCTTCTCGACCGCCCCCGTCACCAGGGCATCATCGAGCGGGTGCGCAGCTTGGGGAGCCGCCTCGTGCTGATCACCGACGGCGACATCGCCGCCGCCCTGATGACGGCCTGGCCGGGCAGCGGCATCGATGTTTTCATCGGGTCGGGGGGCACCGCGGAGGCGGTTCTCGCCGCCTGCGCCCTGCGCTGCCTCGGTGGCGAGATGCAGTGCCGGCCCTGGACGCGCAATCAGGAGGAGTCGGCGGCGCTCCGCGCCGCCGGGTTCGATCCGGAGGCGAAGCTGGGCATCGCCGACCTCGTTCCGGGCACGGACGTGGCCGTCGCCGTCACCGGGGTGACGGGCGGTGGCCTGGTGCGCGGCGTTCAGTATCACAACTGGTGGGCGGAGACCCACAGCCTGGTGATGCGGGCGCAGAGCGGCACGGTGCGCGACATCCGGACCAAGCATCACGTGGCTCTCGACCCCAAGGACGCCCACCGCCTGGTCTGACCGGCGGCGCCGAGGACGCCCAGCTCTGCGTCAGCTCCGCTGCTCAGTCGGTCACGCACGCCAGTGCGCTCCCTCCCTGCGCTGCTCGCTTCCTTGATCTGGACGCCCTCGGCGCCGCCGGACCTCCATCGAGGGCTCAGGCGCGGCGGCGCGCCACCAGCCACACGCTGAGCGGGAGCAGGGCGAGGATCGCCAGGGGCAGCACCCACCAGCTCGGGAACGTGGTCCTGCTGATCGCCACGGTCACGACCACCGCGGCGGCGAGCCCCAATGCCAGCCTCCAGTCGTCGCCGACGACGAGGTCGCACACGAACGCGGTCCCGGCGCGCAACCTCCGGTACATCAGAGCGCCTGCCCGCTGGGGGACGAGGCCGCGGTGCGGCGATTCCGGGCGCCCCCCTGCCGGCGCAGAGCGGCGGCGAGCAGAAGTCCGAGGAGCGCGATTCCGGGTAACAGGACGAGAAGCGCCGCGTCCGAGCCCGGCCAGCGCGTTCCCGCCCCCTCCGCCGCCCAGAAGGCGCCGAACCCGGTCAGCATGACCCCGACCAGGAACTTCAGGGCATTCTCGGGCACGCGGGCGAGCGGCGCTCGCACCGCGAAGCCGGCCGTACCCACCAGCACGATCGCGGCCCCGGCGGCGGCCGCGGCCAGGGGGATGGCGTGCTGGTTGCTCCCGAAGGTGAGCACGATGAATGCCACCTCCGTCCCCTCGAGGAGCACACCCTGGAAGGCGAGCGTGAATCCGTACCAGTCCGGCACCGTGCCCCTCGGGTGCGAGGCCGCCCGCTCCGCGGTCGCCAGCTTGGCCCGGAAGATCGCGTCCTCGTCATGCAGGGCGGTGATGCCGCCTGCGCGCAGCACCGCTTTGCGCAGCCACTGCACGCCGAACACCAGCAGGAACGTCCCGATGACGAGGCGCAGCGCATCCGTTGGGATCGCAGTGAGCGCCGGTCCGAGCGCGGCAACCCCGATGGCGAGGACGGCGACGGCCGCCAGGGCGCCGTACCACGCCGACCTCCAGCCGCGGGCGAGGCCGGCCGCCAGGACGATGGTGGTTGCCTCCACCGCCTCCACGGTGCAGGCGAGGAAGACCGCGACGAACAGCGCTCCCGCGCTCATCGGCTCTCCTTGCGTGACGTCACCGTCCATGATGGCGTGACCTCGCCGGTGAGTGGCGGACCTCCCCTCTGACCCGGAGTGCGTGGGGCGGCCCTCGCCGGCGCGGCCGTTCCACCCGCTGCCCCCATGTATGGTCGGTGCATGGCTGCCGATGTCCGTCATACCCCGGCCCTGGAAGACCTGCTGGCTCGTGTTCCAGAGCCTGACGCCCCCCTGCTCACCCGAGCCTACGCGATGGCCGCGAGCGCCCACCGCGGGCAGCCCCGGCGCCAGGGGACCCCGTACATCGATCACGTGGTGGAGGTGGCGTTGATCCTCCTCGAGCAGCTGGGGGTCACGGATCCGGCGATCCTTGCGGCGGGGCTGCTCCACGACGCGGTCGAGGACTCCGAGCTCACCGTCGACGGCCTGGCGGACTTCCCGGAGCGGACCCGTCGGCTCGTCGCCCTCCTCACCGATCCCGCATCCGCGATGACCGGCGCGATGAGGCGCGCCCACTACCGCGAGATCTGGAAGGATCCCGACGCCACCTTGCTCAAGGCGGCGGATCGCCTCTCCAACATCCGCGACGTCGTGGCTCGTGGCGACCCGGAGTTCACCCGCCGCTACATCCGCAAGACCCAGCGCGACATCCTCGGCAAGGGATCGCCGCTCGCTTCCCACCCGGTCGCCGCACCGCTCCTCCGGACAGCGCTGGAGGATGCTGCTCGCGACAACCCCGGCTGAGCCGTGGGGTTTGACTCGGTCGATCCCCGCCTGCGAGCATGGTTCTCATGAAATTTGGTCGCCGCCAGTCCCCCGAGCCCGAACCCGTGCCCGTTCCACTGCCCAGCTACTCGCCACCCTCGGGCGGCGCCTCCCTCTTCGGCTACTCTCCGAACGCCCCTGCCGACGAGTCCGCGAGCGTCCCCCCGCCGGCGGCGGACGCCCCGCCCCCGGGCTTCGCCCCGGCCGCCATGCCTCCGGGGTTCCCGCCGGCAGCGGCGGCCGCCATGCCCCCGGGCTTCCCCCCGGCCGCCATGCCTCCGGGGTTCCCGCCCGCAGCGGCGGGCGCTCTGCCCCCGGGCTTCGCGCCGGCCGCGATGCCTCCGGGGTTCCCGCCCGCGGCGGCGGACGCCCTGCCCCCGGGCTTCCCCCCGGCGGGCCCGGGTGCCATGCCTCCCGGCTTCCCACCGGCGGGCGCGATGCCTCCGGGCTTCCCCCCTGGGTTCGGCGCTGGCATGCCGGGAGCTTTCCCTGGGTTCGGCGCTGGCATGCCGGGAGCTTTCCCCGGCATCGGCGGCGCTCCCCAGCTCGCCGCCCTGCAGAATCCCGCGGTTCTCGACGCCCTGGTCAGGTCCGGTAAGTTCCGGACCCGAGAGGAGGCGCAGGCCTGGGTCAGCCAGATGGTGGCGAGGGCCACTCAGAGTGCGGGCCAGCAGGCCGCCTTCGGCGGGATGCAGCCCGGCTGGGGGAGCGGACAGCAGGTGCCCCCGGGCCAGCAGACCTTCCAGGACATGATGGATCAGGCCAAGAAGAAGGGCCGCAAGGGTCGCGGCAACTGATCCTCGGCTGAGGATCCTCGTGCTGCCTCAGCTGGCCGCCTCTGGCAGGGGCCGGGCGGGTCAGGATCTGCAAGAGGGAGCACGCCCTCGGTATGTTGACTCTTGTGCGTTGCTATGTAATCATGTAATTTATGAGATTCGAACACAAACTCACCCATCCCCACCAGCATCTCGAGCCCACTCCCGCCCCCTCGCTCACCGACGAGGAACTCCAAGGCTGGTTTGCCGGCCGGCTTCCCGAAGGACTGTTCAGCGGGGCTCCGACGATCACCGCGGATCGTGACGAAATCCTCGTCGTCGGCGAGATCCCCGATGTCGAGCTGGCTCCGGAAACCGGGGACTCCGCCCGGACCACGGCGCGCTCCGCGCGCATCGAGCGCTTCCGGGGTGAAACCAAGCAGGCCCGCATCGCGGTCGCCCAGGACGGCGAGCGCCTCTTCGGCCGCACGATCTCCTGGGGCGCGCGCTGTGGGGACGTCACCCAGCATTTCACGACCCTGGGGGTTCCGGTGATGACCCGGCTGCGGCTCGCTGACCGCCGCGTTCTCGACACCTTGATCGACGCGGGCGTTGCTCGGAGCCGGAGCGAGGCGCTGGCCTGGTGCGTGCGCCTGGTCGCCCGCCACCAGGGCGAGTGGATCGACAGCCTCCGCGAGGCCCTGGTCCACGTCGAGAAGGTGCGCAGCGAAGGACCGGACGCCTGACATCGGCCTTCCAGCTCTGACTGCCCCACCTTGCCACTGCGGTGGCCTCCGGCCGCTCAGGGTAGGGGTGCCGGCTCCAGCCCGACCGGGGCGGGGGAGGGTCCGGGTGTGGCGGGCGCCGCGCCGCTGTGGAGGCGGATGAGCGCGGCGAGGGCGAGGAGCCCGCTCAGGCCCCGCGGCACCGCGACGTCACGGCTCTCCCAGTGGGTGGCGAACTTGGCCTTGAAATGGGAGAGCCCCCGATAGCTGTAGCCCCAGCAGCCGTGCTCGTACAGGTGGGCTCGGACGTCACGCGCCAGGCGGCCGTCCGGTGGGTCGCCGAGGGTCTCGCGGAAGGGCACTGAGCCCAACGACACCCGGGCCCGGCAGTCGACCCTGCTCCGCTCGATCGCGGTCACGATGCAGACGTCCACGGCACCGGCCGCGGCGTCGGGCCGGCGGCGGATGAGGTCGAGGGCCATCCCGCCGTCGCCCATCTCGATCCACGAGCAGAAGGCGTGGACGCGCCCGTTACCGTCGCGGGCCACGGTGTACCGGGTCGTGCTGTCGACGTCGCGCAGCCGCCCCAGGGAGAATCCCATCTCCCGGCCGCCCCGCACCCGGAGCCAGTCGCGTGACACCTGCTCCAGCTCGCTCCACAGTCCCCCGGGCGGCTGGGGGTCCCAGACGGTCACGACCTCCAGGCCCGCGCGCCGTGCCCTGGCGACCTCATGCCGGGCATCCGCTCGCGCCGGCGAGCCCAGGTCGAATCGGTCTAGCTCCACCACGGCTTCCTCGCCGAACTTGAGGAGGCGGAAGCCCGACGTTCGGTACGCGTCGCGGAGAGCGGCGTCCGTCTGAAAGAAACAGGGCACCCAGCGCCTCCTGGCGCACATCTCGAGGAACCCGGTCAGCGCGATCCGGCGGAGCCCCGGGGCGACCAGGGGATCACCCACCGCCACGGCGGCTCCCCAGCACTCCTGGAACCCGACGACCCCGCCACCGGTGTGGAGGACGCTCTTGGCTCGATCGCCGGCAAAGCAGGAGATGTGGGTCCGGCCGTGGAGGAGGCGGAGCCGCTCCATCTCACCCGGCGTCTTGGTCTCACCCAGCGAGCCGCGGGTGGCCAGGGCGAACCCGACCTCGAACCCGATCGCCGCCGCGAGAGCCACCAGGCCCAGCCAGTCAGCGAGCGGGCTGCGCGGAACCGTGAAGCTGAACGCGCCGGCGAAGACGGCGAAGGTCGCGGCTACCACCACCGGTCGCGAGTGCCGGACGCCACCGCCGAAGGCGGCCAGCAGCCCCAGGGCCATGACCACCGTTCCCAGCGTGCGCCCGAATACGTCGGGCCCCTGCCCCCGGACGGCGTTCTGGGCGAGCGCGGCGAGGAATCCCACCGCGGCCATCATAGGGCCCCCTCCGCGGCGAGGTTGCCGGCTGCAGCCACGGAGGGTGGGGTCTGCATCTGGCCGGTCGGCACCAACCAGGGCTCCGGGCCCCACAGCTGTCCGAGCCAGGTGAAGCTCTGGACCATCTCGGCTTGCCAGGCGACCCAGCCGTGCCCTCCGGTGACGGTCTGGAAGTTGACATCCGGCCAGCCCAGCTCGCTCAGGGTGGAGTCGAACTGCTGGGTGTCGGGTTTGAAGACGTAGTCCGTGCTCCCCGCACCCAGGTACATGGGCATCCGCTCCGCTGGCGGAACGTTGGAGGCGGTGTAGAGGGGGCTGTTGGCCCTCCATGCGGTGCCGAAGGTGGACGAACGGCCAACGAAGTAGCCGGAGTAGCTGCCCACCCAGCTGAACACGGTCGGATTCTGGAAGGCGATGTTCACGGCTCCGAATCCCCCGCTGCTCAGGCCGGCAATGCCGCGGAACGACGCCCCGAGGGTGCGGTACTGCGCGTCGATGCCGGGAACGACCTGCTGGACGATCCAGGACTCGATCTGTCCGGACGGGCTGTCCCCCCACTCGGTGTCGGTGCTCTGAGCCGTGTTGCCGTTGGGAAGGACTGCGATGACGGGAGCGATGGTGCCCTTCCCGATCATCTGATCGAGGATGGCCTCCAGCGAGCCGCCGTTGAGCCAGTCCGTCGGCCCCCCCGGCGTGCCGTGAAGCAGATAGAGGACGGGGAGGCTGAGCGCCGGGTCCGCGAAGTAGACGCCGGGGACGTACACGTCCAGCTGGCGGTTGGCGATGGTCAGGTACTGGATCCTCCCCGGGATCTCGCGCAGGAGGGGGATGTCGGGCGTGGGGGCGGGCCCCACGACGGACATACCGGCGGAGCTTTCCGGGGTGGGTGTGGCCACCAGGGCGGCCGCCGGTCCAGGGCCGGCGTCGATGGTGCGCAGCGCGCTGAGCGGGCCGTCCTGGAGGGCGGTCACCGCCGCGCCCGTCGCGAAGACGATGAGGGCGATGGCCACCGGGATCGCCGGCCAGAACCGGCGCCGCCGAAAGAAGGAAGGCAGGTGGGTGGCGTCCCGGGCGAGACCCACCCCAAGCGCGGCCCCCACGATCACGGCGATCACCGCCAGGAGGAGCATGCCGAGGGGCTGCAGTATCCAGCCAAGGAGGTTCGGCTGGTACTTGAGTCCCACGAGCGGGGGTTGGTTGGCGGCCCGTACCAGGAAGGGCACGATCTGGATGCCGACGAACCCGATCAGGCCACCCACCCGGGTCGGTGCCGGCCGCCGCGATGCGGCCCCGAGCACCGCGGTCGCGAGTATCACGAGCACGATGGCGGTGAGCAGGTAGGCGCGCTCGTCGTCCATGCCCTGGGCTTCGAAGTACTGCGCCAGTCCGTTGCCCAGGAGCCACTCGAGAAGGCCGCAGAGGGCGGCTGAGCCGGCGGCCACGATGATCCACAGATGGCGGCCTGCGAAGCGCAAGGGTGCGAGGAGGATGGTCGTCGGGAGCCGGCCATATGGCCGCGCGGCGGGCGGGGTGACTGCCGGAGCTGCCGTCGGTGCAACCGCCTCGGCGACCACGGGCGGGATGGTCGGGGCGGCGGGCGCTGTCACCTTCGGGGGGGCAGCCGCGGAGCTCCTCTCGGCGGCGCCCCCGACATGTTCCGCGGTGAGGTCACCCACGGGCCCGGCGGCGCTCTTGCGGGCAGCCGCTTTCCAGGCGTGCCTGCGGCTGGCGCGAGTGGCGCCGGCTGACGGATGACGGGTTCGCATTGACCGGCTGAGCCCCTATCCCTCTTGATCCAGCGACGCCCGGCGTGCGGCCGGCCCCTCCTAGGTGAACGTTGCGAGGAGAGCCGCCGTTACGTTACGCGAAGGGATGGCGCACGGTGCGGTGTTCGGTTAACGAGACGTTGTGAACTGTCGATCCTCCCGCGCCGGCGGTGTCGGGGTTCCACGAGGCACCGTCAGAGCCGGGTGACCCCACCGGCTTCCGGGGCCGGCAGGCGAGGACCGGATCCCGACGCCCGGCTGGAGCGAACCCGGACACAATGGGTGCGTGCGTCTCTGCGTTGCCCATCCCGACGGCTCCCTCGACGTGCGCGAGGGGCTCCGGCCCGCCGCCAGATCGGGCCACACCCTGGTGCCCCTGGAAGATTCCGACGTCATCCCGCTACCGGAGGGCGCCACCATCGCCCACCTCCCGGGACGGCGCGCCTTTGGGGTGGACCGCCAGGGGGAGCCCGTCGCTCTGGACGACCGGTGGGTGCCGGTCGCCGCGATCCTTCCCGTCGGGCATCTGAGGACCCTGCTGCCGGCGTCCCAGCCGGTCGCGGGCAGCCGCCGCCTCCCCCTCTTCGGCTACACCGCGGTCGCGGAGCGGGACGGCGACCTGGTGGTTGCCGCCATCCCGACCGATTCATTCGAGTGGTGGCAGCCAAGCCGTCACACCGCGGCGGGTCTCCCCGAGGCGGTCGACGCGGCTCGAAGCGCCCTCCCCGGCAACCGCCTGGTCGACCACCTGGCCCGCTGTGCCCTCGAGTACCGCTGCTACACCGCCCAGAACACCTTTCTCCGTCGCTATGAGGCCGCCCTCCCCGCCTCGCCGGCCTGCAACGCCGACTGCCTCGGCTGCATCTCCTTGCAGAGCGACGGCGCCGTGGCGTCGCCGCAGAAACGGATGGGTTTCGCGCCCACGCCGGGGGAGCTGGCCGGGCTCGCCGACCACTTCCTGGGGGGTGAGGAGGCGGCGATCGTCTCCTTTGGCCAGGGGTGCGAGGGCGAGGCGCTGACCCGGGGGAGAGCCCTGGTCGAGGCCACAGCGGCCATCCGCGAGCGTCACGCCACCGCGACCATCCACGTCAACACCAACGGGAGCCGGCCCAGGGTGCTGGAGCGGATGGTCACCGCCGGCTGCGACAGCGTCCGGATCAGCGCCATCTCCTTCACGGACCCGGTCTTCCGAGCCTACTACCGCCCCATCGGGTATGGGCTCCAGGAGGTGCTCGAGTGCGGCCGGATCGTGAAACGGGCGGGAGGCCAGGTCTGTCTCAATCTGCTCGCCTTCCCCGGGGTCACGGACTCCGCGCTGGAGCTGGAGGCGACCATCGCCGCCTGCAGGGAGATGGGGGTGGACCAGATCCAGTGGCGGAGCCTCAACGTCGACCACGACTGGCTCGTCGAGGAGCTGCCGGAGATGGAGCCGGGGATCGGGATGGCCGCCGCCCTGGAGACGGTCCGGCGGCGGCTCCCCGGGGTCGCCCACGGGAACTTCACCCGTCCGGTCGTGCATCCCGGCTGATCGGGCCGGAGCGAAGCACCACCCCATGCCCGCTTCGATTCACGGGTCCCGTGGTATCCTCGCTGCGTTCCCTCCCCCCAGAATACGAGCCTGTCCATGAAAGCCACTCTGCACCCCGCCTTCCACACCGACGCCGTCGTGACCTGCGTCTGCGGCAACACGTTCCTGACGGGCTCGACCCTCCCGGAGCTCAAGACCGAGGTCTGCTCGGTGTGCCACCCGTTCTTCACCGGGACGCAGCGGATCGTGGACACCGGCGGCCAGGTGGAGCGCTTCCGGCGCCGCGCCGCCGCTCGCACCACCGCCGCCCGGTAGGGGGCGAGGCGCCACACCGGCGCGGCTGACGGGCGGGCGGCTCCGCCTCCGATTGGAATGCCCGCTCCGATCGACGAGTACGATGGACGCCGTGAGAGCGCGTAGCCCGTCCGTCGGCGACATCCTCCGCACCGCCGCTCTCAACGCCGCCGCCGCGCCGCCGGCCACCTTCTTCTACGGCGGGCAGGCGGTCATCGAGGGTGTCCTGATGCGCGGCCGGCGCCAGTACGCGGTGGCGGCGCGCCGCCCAGACGGCAGCATCACCGTGCTCTCCGAACGGCTGCGCTCCCGCGTCTACACCGGCCGGCCCTGGTCGCTCCCCTTCTTCCGTGGTGCGGCCGCCCTCTGGGAGATGCTCGCGTTGGGCATGCGGGCGCTCCAATGGTCGGCCAACGTCCAGCTCGGTGAGGATGCCGAGATCAGCCCGGCTGCGATGCGGACCACCATCGGCATCTCGGTCGTCTTTGGGCTGGGCCTCTTCATCGGCCTGCCCCTCCTCGCCTCTTCGCTCATCCACCACGGAGCCCCCCAATCGGTCGGCTCAGTGCTGATCGAGGGGGTGGCCCGCGCCGTCATCCTGCTCGGGTACCTGTTCCTGATCGGCCTGGGAAAGAACGTCCGGCGCGTCTTCGAGTACCACGGAGCCGAGCACAAGGCGATCAACTGCCTGGAGTCCGGCGCACCCGTGGAGGTCGAGAACGTGCGCCTCACCAGCCGGCTCCACCCGCGTTGCGGCACCGGCTTCCTGGTGGTGGTCGCGCTCGTGAGCGTGATCGTCTTCACCCCCCTCGGCTGGCTCTTCTGGCCGTTGCGGATCGCCTGCCAGATCGCCCTCATCCCGCTGGTCGCCGGGGTCTCCTACGAGGCCATCCGGGGCCTGGCCCGGGTCCGCCACACGCGCTTTGGACGCATCGCCCTGGTGCCGGTCCTGGCCGCCCAGCGGCTCTCCACCCGGGAGCCGGACGACTCTCAGATCGAGGTGGCGATCGCCGCCCTGGCCGCCGCCCGTGCCGGCGACACCGGTGAGGTCGGCGAGAACTACGCCACCGTCCCCTGAGCGGCCGGGGGTGACCGCCCGCGCAAGGGTCGCCGGGGGCCACAATCCCCTCTGCCATGGAAAGCCTGGAGGAGCGGGTCGCCGCCATCACCGAGCACCACCGGGAGTTGGAGGCCGAGCTCTCCGATCCCGAGATCTACCTTGACCAGCCGCGGGTCCAACGGCTCTCGCAGGAGCGGGCCCGGATCAGCGAGGTGGTCGAGACGGCCCGGCGCTGGCGGGCCGCGGTCGGCGCCGCGGACGCGGCCGCCGAGGCCCTGCAGGGCGAGCACGATCCCGAGATGATCGCCCTCTTCCAGGACGAGGAGCGCAGCCAGCGCCACATCGCCGAGGTCGCCGAGGCCGTGCTCGTCCGCCTGCTGGTGCCCCGGGATCCCAACGACGACCGCGACGTCATCGTCGAGATCCGTGCCGGGACCGGTGGAGACGAGGCGGGGCTCTTCGCGGCCGACCTGCTCCGGATGTACAGCCGCTACGCGGAACGGCGCCGGTGGTCGCTCGAGCTGATCAGCGAGAGCCCCTCGGGGGCGCGCGGCTTCAAATCGGTGGTGGTCGAGATCCATGGTCACGGCGCCTACTCCCGGCTCAAGTTCGAGTCCGGCGTGCACCGAGTCCAGCGGGTGCCGGAGACCGAGGCCAAGGGCCGCATCCACACCTCCGCGGCGAGTGTGGTGGTGCTCCCCGAGGCCGACGAAGTTGAGGTCACCATTGACGAGAACGACCTCAAGATTGACATCTACATGAGCACCGGTCACGGCGGTCAGAGCGTCAACACCACCTACTCGGCAGTCCGGATCACCCACCTTCCAAGCGGCCTGGTGGTCACCTGCCAGGACGAGAAGTCGCAGATCAAGAACCGGGCCAAGGCGCTCCGCGAGCTGCGTGCCCGCCTCTACGACATCGCCCAGGCGGAGCGCGATGCTGAGCTGCGCGGCACGCGTCGCTCGATGGTCGGCACCGGCGACCGCAGCGAGAAGATCCGGACCTACAACTTCCCCGAGTCGCGGGTCACCGACCACCGCATCAACCTCACCCTCTTCCAACTGCCCCGGATCATGGAGGGCGACCTGGACATGGTCGTCGAGCCGCTGATGCAGGAGGACGAGGCCCGGCGCCTGCTCGACCCCGACGGGGTCGCCGGCTGACCCGGGATGGCGAGACGGGAGTCGCCGTGAGAGCAGACAGGGAGGTGTGAGATGCGCCACCGCCAGCTTGGCCGCACCGGATTCGCGGTCAGCGAGATCGGCTTCGGAGCCTGGGCGATCGGAGGCGATTGGGGCGACGTGGACGACGCCGCGAGCCTGCGCGCCCTCCATGCCTCCGCCGACGCCGGGGTCACCTTCTACGACACCGCCGACGTCTACGGCGACGGCCGGAGCGAGCGGCTGATCGGCCGCTTCCTCCGCGAGCGCTCCGGCGAGCGCCTGATCGTCGCCACCAAGATCGGCCGGCGCGCCCCCCTCGACATGGGCGAATACACGCGCGCGCACTTCCGCGAGTGGGCGGAGCGATGCCGCGAGAACCTGGGTGTCCCCACCCTGGACCTGGTCCAGCTTCACTGCCTGCCCACCGACAGCTACTACCGTCCGGCCCTCTTCGAGTACCTGGACGAGCTGCGCGCCGACGGGGTACTGGCTCACTACGGGGTCAGCGTGGAGCGGGTCGAGGAGGCGCTCAAGGCGATCGAGTACCCAGGTGTCGCGACCGTCCAGATCATCTACAACATCTTTCGCCAGCGCCCCGCGGAGCTCTTCTTCCCGCGGGCGCGCGCCCGGCAGGTCGGGGTCATCGCCCGGGTTCCCCTGGCGTCGGGTCTCCTGACCGGGAAGCTGCGCCCGGAGACGGCCTTCGAGAGCTCCGACCATCGCAGCTACAACCGCCAGGGAGAGGCCTTCGACGCCGGGGAGACCTTCGCCGGGGTCGACTACGAGACCGGGCTCGCCGCCGTGGAGCGGCTCCGGGGCCTCCTGCCCGGCGGCGCTCCGATGAGCGCCTGGGCTCTCCGCTGGATCCTCATGGAAGCGGCTGTCAGCACCGTCATCCCCGGGGCCAAGACCGACCAGCAGGCCGTGGCCAACGCCCGCGCCTCCGACCTGGCAGCCCTCGAGCCGGAGGTCATGGCGGCGGTCGCCGACCTCTACCGGACCGAGATCGCCCCCCGCGTGCATCAGCGCTGGTAGGTGAGGGCCGGCGCGCACCGGGGGCGGGGTGGGGGCACGGCCCATCAGCGCCGGTGGGAAGCGCCCGGAGGGCGGGCCGCCGATGCCACCGCCTGAGCGACAGGGGCCCCTCGATGTTGGTGTGGCGATGACCGCCGGCCCTGGTCCGCGCCCACGGGCCCGCCTCACACTCGTGTCGATCGGCAGGGGTTGCGATCGAGGAGGGACGTCATGTCGACGGTGCGGGTGTCCTGGAGGGACGGCGCGGCGGCGCTCATCGTCGCCGCCCTGTGGGTGGTCTACGCGGAGCTGCTGGCCCGCGGCAGCGTCGGATTCATCATCGACCCGCGGGCGATGGGCTCGGTCGGCCTGATCAGCGCCGCCGTGCTCTGCCCTCTCGGCAACGGCGCCGCGGCCTCCGGGCTCTGGTCGTGGGGGATGAGCGCGCTGGGCGTGGTCACGGGGGCGCTCGGCATCGTCACCGTGGTGACCGTGGGCTGGGCGGCGCTGGCGGGTTTCATGATCGCCATCGCGGCGATGTGGGCGCTGACGACGCTCGACCACCTGCTGGGCACCGCCCGTCGCTCGCCGTCAACGGCGGGAGCCGCGGCACACTGACCACGTCTCCTCTGCCCTTCCCGTCGGACGAGGGTCAGAGGGAGTTGCGTCCGGCGGGTCTATAGCCTAGGATTGCGTAGTATGCAATCCGAGGTATTGAAGGGCCATCTGGAGATGCTCCTGCTGGCCACCGTGGCCGCGGAGCCGGCTCACGGCTACCGGCTGGTCGAGCGCCTTCGCGAACGCAGCCAGGGCGAGTTCGATCTCGCCGAGGGCACCGTCTACCCCGCGCTGCACCGTCTCGAGGCGGGCGGCCTGCTGAGCAGCCAGTGGTCACGCGAGGCTCCGCGACGCCGGCGTGTGTACCAGCTCACCGACGGCGGCCGGGCCGCCCTCGCCGCCGAGCGCCGGGAGTGGCGCGGGTTCGCCCGCGCTGTCGAGGCGGTGCTATCGTGATCGAGGAGTACCTCGCCGAGATGAGCACCCAGCTGGCCAGGCTCGGTGTGCGCGGCGCGCGCCGGCGGCGCATCCTCGCCGAGACCGAGGACCACCTGCGCTCCGACGCCGAGGCCACCGCGCGCTTCGGCGATCCCGCCGAGATCGCCCGGGCCTTCGCCAACGATCTCGGGACGCGCGGGGCGCTGCGCGCCCCGCTCTGGGCCTTCGCGGCGCTCGCCGTCGCGGGGATCTTCTACGGCGCCATGTTCGTGGCGTGGTCCGGATTCAGCGCGGCCACCAGCGGCGGGGTCGCCCGGAGCGCCGCCGGGGCGTTCCAGACGGTCGCGGCCGGCAGGGCGCCGTGGCTCGGGCTCGTCGCCGCGGGTCTGCTGGTGCTGGCCCCCCAGCTAGCCTTCGTCACCGGCGCCCTGGCGCTGGTGCGGGCGCTGCGGTTGCGGGGGCGGCGGTCCGTTCCGGCAGCCGAGGTGCGCGCGCTGCGCCGCCGCACCACGACGGCGGTGGGATTCGGGCTGGCCAGCATGGGAGCCGTCGCGCTCTTTGCCCAGCAGTTGGGGGCGCAGCTGCCCTCGTGGTCGGCGGGCGTGCTCGGCTGGGGTGTGGCCGGCGCCACAGCCTCGGGAGTGCTGCTGATCGCGTGCGGTGCGGCCGGGCTTCGGACTGCCACCGTCCGCGTTGCGACCGCCGGCGCGGCCGGTGACATCTTCGACGACCTCGGGCCGGTCGTTCCCGCAGCGCTGCGCGGCCGTCCGTGGGCCTTCGCCGCCACCGTCTCCTGCGCTGCCGGCCTGCTGGTGTGGGCCGCCGGCATCGCCGCGTCCGACGCGTACGACGGTGCTGTGCGCGGGATCGTCGAAGCTGCAGCCTGCTTTGCCGGCTTCGCGATTCTCGGCCGCTTCCTCGCGCTCCGCTCCTAGGCCTCGTCCCGAGCGCTCACGCGGTCGCGCCCTCTACCGGGCGGTGTCGGCGAGCGAGCCCCTCGGCCGTCGCCGCTCCACCACCGGCAGCACCAGGAACAGGCCGGCCACGAAGTAGACGACAAACATCCCGAACACCACCGGGTAGCCGCCCAGCTCGCCGAGAATGTGGCCGCCGGCGTTGAAATGGTCGAGGATCGGTCCGGCGATGAAGCGGGCGATGATCCCGGCTCCCGCCGTCGCGATGTTGGAGAAGCCGAGGAAGCGGCCAAACTCCGCGGGCGGGATCAGGTCGATCATGAAAGCCCAGTCGACCGTGAGGAAGCAGCCGACCCCGACCCCGATCGGCACGCCGAACCAGAGCACCTGGGCCAGTCCGCGCGGAATGCCGAGCAGCGAGGCGACCGGAGCGGTCATCGCGCCGGGCAGGATCGGGTAGTGGGCAAAGACCAGGCCGAGGGCCCCGATGGCACCGAGGAGGGCGCACACGACGACCATCGGTTTGCGGCCCCAGCGGTCGGAGATGCGCCCCGCCGGGTAGCAGACCGCGATCGCGAGCAGCGCGATGATGGCGAGCAGGTAGGTGGTGGCACCGTTGGCGTGATTGGTGAGCGCCGTCCCGCTGCCCGGGTAGAAGACGTCTTTGAAGAAGAATTGGGCGTAGGTCTCCAGGCCGACGACACCCATGAGGATGAGCAGCCGTGAACCCATCAGCCAGAGGAAGCTCCCGTACTTTCGGGGGCTGATCCGGAAGGTGCCGACGGTGATCGCGCCGAGACCCTTGATGAGGCCCGCGTCCGGCTTGCCTCGGTCCGGCACCAGGGTGACGGTGAGCGCCATGCTCACCACCAGCATCGCCGCCATGGCGTAGAGGGCCAGGTCATACCGGCCATGGCTCGTGAAGATGCCGGTGACGACGAAGCCGATCAGCGTCCCGATCAGGTTGCCCATGCCGTAGAAGGCGCCGAATCTGCCGAAGTCCTTCTCGGGGATGGCCTCGGGGCCCAAACCCTGGTAGGGCGCCTGCGCGGTGTTGGAGGCGACCTGCAGCAGGAAGTAGACGAGCAGCAGCCAGAAGTAGGCGCCGACGAAGGCCATGATCACCAGGAAGAGCGACGAGCCCAGCGCGCCGCCGGTGATGTAGGGGCGCCGGCGCCCCCAGCGCAGCCGGGTCCGGTCGGAGACGGCGCCGACAACCGGCTGCCAGACCACCGCGACCAGGGTGCCGAAGCCCTCCAGCACCGAGAGGGCCGTCCCCTGGTGGGCCTGGCCCACCATCTTGGTGATGATCGGGGGCAGCACCTGGGCTCCGAGCGCGTTCCAGAGCCAGCCGATCGCCACCCAATAGATGCTGAGCAGGGTGAGCCGGCGGAACCCGACGCTGGTCCACGCCGCTCGCGTGCGAGCCGGGGCCATGGCGTCGGCGCTCACCATGGCGCGACTCTACCGGGCGGGTACGGAGGCCGGGGAGGGGGAAAACCCCCAAGTGCCGCACGCCCGGCTGCGATCTCCCGGTGGGCTCCGCCGGCTCCGACCACCTGCCTGCCCGCAACGGCGGAGACATGCCCACGCGCCCCGCGACCCCGATACAGTCCGGGGATGGCCTCGACCAGCCCGGGCGGTCCGGAAGGCGCTCGCACCGTCCTCGACGTGGTGCGTCTCTCCACCACCTACCTCTCCGAGCACGGCAGTGACTCGGCGCGACTCGACTCCGAGCTCCTGATGGCCCACGCCCTGGAGATCGAGCGTCTCGGCGTCTACCTCCAGTACGACCGCCCCCTCGCGGACGACGAGCTGGACACGGTCCGTACCCTGCTCCGGCGGCGGGGGAGGGGCGAGCCGATCGCCCACCTGACCGGGCGGCGCGAGTTCTACGGCCGGAGCTTCCGGGTGAGTCCGGCGGTGCTCATCCCCCGGCCCGAGACCGAGACCCTGGTGGAGCGCGCTCTCAAGGTGGCGCGGGAGCAGGGGGGAGAGCTGCGCATCGCCGACCTCGGCACCGGCAGTGGCTGCCTCGCCTGCACCCTCGCCGCGGAGCTTCCCGGCGCCACGGTGATCGCCTCCGACCTGAGTGCCGCGGCGCTGACGGTGGCCGCGGAGAACGCGGAGGCACTGGGCGTCGCCGGTCGGGTCCTCTTCGTCGAGGGCGGCTGGACGGAGGGGCTGGTGGCCGATCTCGACCTGGTCGTCAGCAACCCTCCGTACGTCACCTCGGCGGAGATAGAGGAGCTGCCCCGTGATGTGACCTTTGAGCCGCGGCTGGCACTGGACGGCGGGCCAGACGGCCTGGACGCGTACCGGGACCTGCTTCCCGCGGTCGCTCTGCGCGCTCCCCGGGTGTCCTGGGTGGGACTGGAGGTGGACAGCCGCCGTGCGGACGCCGTCGCCGAGATCTCCCGCCGGGTCTGGCCCGAGGCGGCGATCGTCATCGTCGACGACCTCACCCGCCGCCCCCGGGTCGTCGAGATCCGCAGCGAGATTCGGTGATCACCGTCCTGGCTGCGGTCGCGGCGATCCGTTCGGGGGAGGTCGTGGTCATCCCCACCGACACCGTGTACGGCCTGGCCGGTGATCCAGCCAACCCCGAGGCTGTCGAGCGCATCTACGCCATCAAGGGGCGGCCGCCCCACCTCGAATTGAACCTGCTGGCCTCCGACATCTCCCAGCTCGACGGCCTGGTGGAGATGGACGGCGCGGCGCGCTCGCTGGCGGCCGCCTTCTGGCCCGGGCCGCTCTCGCTGGTCTGCCCGGTGGGCACCCGGCACCTCGCCATCCCCCGCTCCGGCACGACCCTGATGGTGCGGGTCCCCGACCACCCCCTGCTCTGGAGCCTTCTCGAGGAGACTGGGCCGGTCGCCTCGACCAGCGCCAACCGGCACGGCCTGCCCCCCGCCACCACCGCGGCAGCGGCCGAGGCGGAGCTGGGCGGCGGCGTGGCCGGTGCGCTCGATGGCGGTCCCAGCACCGGGATGGCCTCGACTATCATCGACCTGTCGTCGAGGCCTCCACGCGTGTTGCGGGAGGGGCCGATCCCGCCGATCGCTCTTCGCCCGTACGTCTGAAGGCTCAACCCCCCCAGAAGGCTGAACCCCCGCGCGCAGGAGGGAGGCATGGACGTGACCCAGAACATCGCCGATGAGCCGGCCGGTCTCGTCGCCCTCCCCCGGGGGACGGCCCGCGGCTCCTTCGCCGACAAGCCGCGGCTTCGCGCCACCGACCCGCTGGTGGCCGGTCTCCTCGACGACGAGCTCCGCCGCCAGGAGCAGACGCTCGAGCTGATCCCCTCCGAGAACCTCGCCTCGACCGCGGTCCTGGAGGCGCTCGGTTCCTGGCTCAACAACAAGTACGCGGAGGGGACCCCGGGCAAGCGCTACTACGGTGGCTGCCAGGTGGTCGACCAGGTCGAGAACCTCTGCCGCGAACGGGCAAAGCAGCTCTTCGGCGCCGAGCACGCCAACGTCCAGCCGCATTCGGGCTCGCAGGCGAACATGGCGGTCTACGCGTCCTTCCTCCAGCCGGGGGACACCGTCCTCGGCATGGCCCTTGACCAGGGAGGCCACCTCACCCATGGCTCCCCGGTCAATTTCAGCGGCCGCCTCTACCACTTCGAGCCGTACTTCGTCTCCGAGAAGACCGGCCGCCTCGACATGGACGAGGTCCGCCGGCGGGCCGAGGAGGTGCGGCCCAAGCTGATCGTCGCCGGCTACAGCTCCTACCCGCGCTTCCTCGACTTCGCCGCCTTCCGGGAGATCGCCGACCAGGTGGGCGCACGGCTGATGGTCGACATGGCCCACTTCGCCGGACTGGTGGCGGGAGGCGTCCATCCCTCGCCGGTGCCCTACTGCGACTACGTGACCTTCACCACCCACAAGACGCTCCGCGGGCCCTGGGGCGGGCTGATCCTGAGCCGGGCCGAGTACGCGGACGCCATCGACAAGGCCGTCTGTCCGGGCACCCAGGGAGGCCCGCTGCTCCACGCCATCGCCGCCAAGGCGGTGATGTTCCACCAGTGCGCCCAGCCCGAATTCCGGGTCTATGCCGCCCAGGTGGTGGCCAACGCCGCCGCTCTGGCGAAGGGGCTCATGGAGAGGGGCTGCGTGCTCACCACCGGCGGCACCGACAACCACCTGATGGTCATCGACCTGCGGCCCTTCGGGGTCCGGGGAAGGGCGGTGCAGTCCGCCTTCGACGAGGTCGGGATCACCCTCAACGCCAACGGTTTCCCCGGCCACGGCGGGACGGCGTACAACCCCAACGGTGTCCGGCTCGGAACGCCCGCGGTGACCAGCCGGGGGATGCGCGAGGCGGAGATGGACGAGATCGCCGGGCTGATCCACCTCATGCTCAGCCAGTTCGAGGACACAGGGGTGCGGGCCGAGGTCCGCCGCCGGAGCCTGGAGCTCTGCGGCCGCTTCCCGCTCCCGTATCGCCTGCCGTGATCGGCGAGTCAGCCTGGCTCAGCGCGCTCCCGCCCTTCCTGCTCGCCGCGGCCGTCTGCCTGGTCGCGGTCCCCCTCTCCATGTGGCTGGCTCCTCGGATCGGAGCCGTGGCCCAGCCCGACGACGAGCGCCACCTGCATGCCGCCCCCACCCCTCGGCTGGGCGGGCTGGCGATGCTCCTCGGCTACGTCGTGGCGGTGGTCGTCTTCGGTGGCCAGATCCAGTCCCGCTGGCCCATCCTCGCCGTCGCCGGGGTGGTCACCCTGGTGATGGCGGTCGACGACATCGTCGACCTCATCTGGTGGCAGAAGCTCATCGTGGTGGTGGGCGCCGGGGTCGCCTTCTACGTCCTCGGGATCAGCATCACCTCCGTCGACCTGCCCGGAGGCCACCTTGTCCAGCTCGGCCTCCTCGCCCTGCCCGTGACCGTCCTCTGGGTGTCGGGGATGCAGGTGTCGGTCAACTTCATGGACGGCGCCGACGGTGTCGCCGCCGGGGTGGTCGCGATCGTGGCCCTGGTGGCGATGCTGGCCGCGATCAACCGGATCGTCGTCCCGGGCGACCTCCAGTCGGGAGTGGTCGTCCTGAGCGCGGCGCTGATGGGGGTGTGTCTGGGCTTCCTCGTCTTCAACCTCCCCCCGGCGAGGACCTTCATGGGTGACACCGGCAGCCACTTCCTGGGGGTGGTCCTCGCCGCCATCACCATCGTGGGGATCGCCAAGGTCTCGGTCGGCCTCTCGATCCTGGTCCCACTGATCGCCCTCGGCCTGCCCATCAGTGACACCGCCTGGGCGATCGTGCGACGGGGTCGAGCCGGCGTCAGCCCGACCACACCCGACGCCCGTCACCTCCACCACCGGCTCCAGGCCCGCGGCATGACCCCGATGGAGACGGCCCTCACCTTCTACTTCACGACGGGAGTGCTCGGCTGCATCGGGCTCGCCCTCTTCGGCCACCGCAAGATCCTGGACGTCGGCTTCGTCCTCTGTGCCCTGGGGGTGGCCGTCGTCTTCTGGCGCAACCACCGCCGTCTCCAGCGTCTGCGGCGGGAGGCGCCGGTGCAGCCGGCCGTGCCGGATGAGGGCGTGAAGGTCGCGGCCCGCGCGGCTCTGCTGGACAGCCTCCGCCACCCGGGCGACCTCAAGTGAGCTGCCGCCGGCCGGTCCCGGGGGCTGCAGCGGTGACCCCTGTTGCGTTTGATGACATCCGGCTCTGGCTGGAGAGCCGGACCGGCCTGTAGGCTGGCCTCATGGGACGGGTCGACGGGGGTGCGGGGCGGCGCGGAGTACCCCTGTGCTAAGTTGCCGCCGTGCTCGCCAGGCCCAGCGAGGCCGGGCTGGAATTCGGCCTCGCCGTGACGCCCTCAGGGTGCCTTCCACAAGGCGCTTGCCTGCCTGCCGCCATGCCGTCTGACCGTGCCCGCGGCCTCTCCGGGACTGAGCTCATCGGTCTCGGCGTCTTCCTGGCCGCCGCCTTTGTGGTCCCCTTGATCGCGGGCCTGGTGATCGACCAGCTGGCCCACACGACTCCCGCCGGCCTCCTGGTCGGCCTGGTGGTCGGCATCGCCGCCGCCGGGTTTGGGCTGCGGGCCCAGATGCGGAGGTACCTCTGATGGCGCCCGAGGCGGTCTCGCCGCTTCCGGGCTCAGTCCCGGGACCGCTGCGGGACACGGCGGCGGCTCCCCGCCACGCTCTCAACATCACCGCCGCGACCTGCGGCGGCGCAGCCGTGGTGGCGCTGGTGGTGGCCGCCGTGCTCGGCCAGCCCATCGGCGGCGTGGCCCTTGCCCTCGGCCTCGTCCTCGGCGCCGGCAATGGCTACCTGGCGGTGCGCATGCTCGCCTTCGGGGTCGCCTTCGCGGCCACCAGCCTGCTGAGGCTGATGATCCTGACCATGCTCGCGATCCTGAGCGGATTCGTGCTCGGTTGGGAGCGGGCGATCCTCGTCGCTCTGGGCATGGCGGTGGCCCAATTGGTGCTCTCCGCCGCCTCGTTGCGTGAGGTGCTGCGAAGCCGATGATCGGCCAGCTCCTCGCCGACTCTGTTCCTGGAACCCATCCCATTGTCACCATCTGCGGCGGGGGCGGCTTCCTCTGCAGCTACGACGAGGACACGGTGATCTCCTCGGCGATTGCCGTCGCGGTGACCCTCGGCATCGGGTTCCTCCTCGTGCGCACCCTCCGAAGCGGCAAGCCGGGCCGGCTGCAGATGGTGTTCGAGCTCTTCCTCAGCTATGTCCGCAACCTGATCCGCGACACCGTCGGGGAGGATGTCCCGGCCTTCCTGCTCCCGCTCGCGGCAACCATCGGCTTCTTCATCCTGGTCGCCAACTGGCTCGACTTCTTCCCGCTCCAGCAGCCGGTCGAGCCGGCCAACGCCGACCTCAACCTGCCCCTCGCCATGGGATTGATCGTCTTCCTGATGAGCCAGGGGTACGCGATTCGGGTGCGGGGCCTGGGCGGCTACTTCCACCACTACATGCGCCCCCCCTTCCCCCCGCTGACCATCATCGAGGAGCTGGTCAAGCCCATCACCCTGGCCCTCCGACTTTTCGGCAACGTCTTCGCCGGGGTGGTGATGATCTACCTGCTCGGATCGCTCTTCGAGGCCTGGGCCGGGCAGTCCCTGGTCACCTCCGCGCTGTCGGTGCTGCCGATCGCCGGGATGACCATCTGGAAGCTCTTTGACGTCCTCTTCATCGGCACCATCCAGGCCTTCATCTTCATGCTGCTCACCATCATCTATTTCGGCCAGGCCCGCGAGGGGGTCTCCGACGAGGGCCATGAGGCCCGAAGCCCCGCCTAGATCACCACAGGAGAGATGGACCCGATGCCACTGCTAGCCACCGCCATAGACGCTCACTCGATCATCCTGGCCGGAGCCCTGATCGCCGCCGGTCTCGCCCTCGGCGGGGGTGCCATCGGCGCCGCCATCGGTGACGGCCTGGCCGGCAACGCCACCATCCAGGGCACCGCCCGGCAGCCGGAGGCTCAGGGGCGTCTGACCGTCATCATGTTCCTGATCGTCGGACTGGTCGAGGCGATGTACTTCATCAACCTGGTGCTCGGCTTCTTCTTCATCGTCAGCTACGGCGCCAAGACCAGCTAGCGTTCCCGTGATGTTTGCCAGCGCCTCGCTGCTGTCCGTCAACGGCACCCTGATCGCCGAGGCGATCGTCTTCGTCCTCATGGTCGGCGTCCTCTGGCGCTGGGTCTACCCGCCGGTGATGCGCATTGCCGAGAGGCGGGAGCAGGCGATCGAGGCCGGGCTGCAGCAGGCCCAGGAGGCCGAGAAGCGGCTGGCGGACGTGCGCGTCGAGGTCGAGAAGCTCCTCGACGAAGCTCGTGTCCAGGCCCGGGAGATCGCTGACCGCGCTCACCGTGAGGCCGCCGCCGAAGCGGACGAGCTCCGGTCCAAGGCCCGGCGGGAGGCCAAGATACTCAGCGACCAGGCCCGGATCGACATCATCGCCGAGCAGGATCGAGCGCTCCGCGAGCTGCGCACCCAGGTCGGTGCCCTGGTGGTCGCCGCCGCAGCCCGCGTGCTCGGGGACGCGATGGACGCACAGTCCCAGCTCAAGCTCATCGAGCACTCCCTCCAGTCTCTGGAGACCCTGCCGAGATGACGTCCCCACCGGAGATCCGCTGATGGCCTCCACCCTCGTCAGGCGCTACGCGGAGGCCTGCTACGAGGTCGCTCGCGAGCGGGTCAGCGTCGATCCCGTCGGCGTCGAGCTGCAACGGGCTCGCGACATCCTCGGCGATGTCCGGGTCCGGGCGGTCATGGCCAACCCGCGGGTGACCCTGGAGGAGCGCAGCGCGGTCCTGGATGGGCTCCTCGAGGGGATGTCGTCGCCCGCCCGCAATCTGATCCGGCTGCTGGTGGCTCACGGGCGCTTCGGGCTCCTCTCCGAGGTGGTCACCGAATACGGCGCGCTGGTCGAGGCGGCATCGGGCGTGCTCCGCGTCGTGGTCAGGTCCGCGGTTCCTCTGAGCCGCGCCAGCGAACGGCGGATCGAGGGGGTGCTCGCCGTCCGCCTGGAGCATCCCGTCCGCCTCGAGACCGTCCACGATCCCTCCCTCATCGGCGGACTTGTGATCCGGATGGGCGATCGCGTCATCGACGACAGCGTTCGCAGTCATCTTCAGCAGCTTCAGGCCGCGATGGCCTGATCGGAGGTCAGGGACACACCGAGCGATGGCAATACGAAGCGACGAGATCGGCGACATCCTGAAGCGACGCATCGCGAGCTTCGACACCGC
>Ga0187851_10000776_pt1 | contig 31755 bp, 32 predicted proteins | sample June2016WEW_6_10_FD_132997 | JGI IMG/M metagenome (GOLD analysis project Ga0187851, IMG submission 132997) | Peatland microbial communities from SPRUCE experiment site at the Marcell Experimental Forest, Minnesota, USA - June2016WEW_6_10 | ecosystem: Environmental > Terrestrial > Soil >...
GCCGGCGGTCCGCGTAGTGGGCCAGCATGTCGGCGGGGTACTCGCCGCGGAGCAGCGGGTCGAGGAAGAGCCGGTTGAGGTTGCCATCGACCAGGCGAGCCGCGGCCAGGTCATCCTCGTGGTCGCTGGCCGGCCGGGTCGGCTGGAGGTTGAGATCGATCCCCACCTGGGCGCCGGGAACAGCCGCCCGGATGGCCTGGACGGCCCAGCCGTGGGCGAGCAGCAGGTGGTGGCTCGCGGCCGCGGCCAGCCCGACGTCCTGAAGCCCGGGGGCATGCTCGCCCTGGGCGTACCCGAGCCACGCCGAGCACCAGGGCTCGTTGTGGGTGACCCACATCTCCACCTCCCCCCCGAGGGCCCCGGCGACCAAGGCGGCGTAGTCGGCGAAGCGCCCCGCCGTGTCCCGCGCCGGCCAGCCACCGGCGTCCTGGAGGGGCTGGGGAAGATCCCAGTGGAAGAGGGTGGCCACCGGGGTGATCCGCCGCCGGCGCAGCCCGTCGACCAGGCGGCGGTAGAAGTCGAGCCCCAGCTGATTGGCCGGACCGCTGCCGGTGGGCTGGACCCGTGACCAGGCGATCGAGAAGCAGAATGCGGGGGCGTCCAGCTCGGCCGCGAGGTCGAGGTCCTGGTCGAGGCGCCTGTAGAAGTCGGAGGTGACGTCCGCGGTGTCGCCGTGACGGGTGGTGCCCGGGGTATGGCTGAAGGTGTCCCAGATCGAGGTGCCCCGGCCGCCGGCATGGACCGATCCCTCCACCTGGTGGGCGGAGGTCTTGGTCCCGAAGAGAAAGCCCTCGGGAAAACTGCGGGGTTGCGGTTCGGCGGGCACGCTGCACATCTCCGAGAGAGGAAGGGCGGTCGCGGCATTGTCCTCCGTGAGCGGCACCGGTCGATGCCCCCGGCCGGCGGCTCGGACGTGATGGGCTCGGGAGCGGCGTACGGACGTGTGCTATGGTCGCCGCCGCGGCAAGGAACGGAGCAGGAGCGCCCTGGTGGTGAACCCGGTAAGCAGGCGGCTGGCGGAGAGCGACTACGGCTACTTCGACCCTGCCGTAGCCGAGTTCGTGATCACCCGGCCCGACACCCCCACCCCCTGGATCAACTACCTGGGCGAGGGTCACTACGGCGGGATCGTCTCCAACACCGGCGGCGGATTCTCCTTTGATCGCGACCCGCGCAACCGGCGGGTGAGCCGCTACCGCTACAACGCGGTCCCCGCCGACCAGCCGGGACGCTATGTCTACGTCCGGCGCCAGGACACGGGGGAGTTCTGGGGCGCGACCTGGCAGCCGGTGCGCGGCGCGCTTGACGAGTACGAGTGCCGTCACGGGGCCGGCTACACCCGGATCACCACCCTGCGCAGCGGGGTTCGGGCGGAGACCCTCTACTTCGTGCCGCCGGGCGGGCCGGACGATCCCTGTCCAGTCGAGCTCTGGGAGCTGCGGCTGACCAACACGGGTGACCGGCCGGTGGTGCTGCGGACCTTCAGCTACGTGGAGCTGAGCTTCGCCGACGCCATGGGCGACCTCCACAACCTGGATTGGACCGGTCACGTGGTGAGCGCCCGGTATGACCCGGCGCTGCACACCATCCTGGCGACGACGCGCTTCCGCCCCACCACCACCTTCTTCGCCTCGGACCGGTCGCCGGTCGGGTACGACTGCAGCCGGGAGGCCTTCGTGGGCCGCTACCGGGGGCTGGAGAGCCCTGCCGCCGTCGAGGCGGGCTCCCCCACCGGCAGCGTCTCGCCCCGGGGCAACGCGGTCGGCTCGCTCGGCCACGAGGTCGCGCTCGAGCCCGGCGAGAGCGCGCGGATCGTTTACATCCTGGGGATCACCGACAGGCCGGAGGCCATCCCGGCCGCGGTGGCGCGCTGGTCGGACGCCGCCGCGGTGAGCCGCGCCTTCGCGGCGCTGCGGGCGGACTGGGAGATGTACCTGGGCAGCTTCACGGTGCACACCCCCGACCCGGACACCGACGCGACGCTCAATCTCTGGAACCCCCTTCAGTGCCGCACCACGCTGTACTGGTCGCGTTTCGTCTCCGGATACGAGACGGGCCTGGGACGCGGCATCGGGACGCGCGACAGCGCCCAGGACACCCTGGCCACCTCGCACGTCGAGCCGGACCTCGCCGAGGCTCGCCTGGAGCAGCTCTGGCAGCTCCAGTTCGCCGACGGGCACACGTGGCACCAGTATTTCCCGCTCACCGGCGAGGGCGGCCCGGGCCTCGCCGCCGAGCATCCCGAGTGGCCGCAGTGGTTCAGCGACGACCACCTCTGGCTGGTCATCGCCACCTGCGCCTACCTGCGCGAGACCGGTGACTGCGACATGCTCCACCGGCTGGTGCCGTACCAGCCCGAGCCGGACGGCCTGCTCCCGGACGGCGTGGACGACACGGTCTGGGGCCACATCACGGCGGCGATCGACTTCGTCCTGGCTCACCGCGGGCCCCACGGGCTGCCCCGTCCCGGGTACGCCGACTGGGACGACACCATGAACGTCGACCACGGCTCGGGGCTGGCGGAGAGCGTCTGGTGCGCGATGCAGTTCTGCCGTGCCACACTCGACCTCGCTGCGCTGTGCGATCACCTCCATCGCTCCGAGGAGGCGACCCGTTTCCGCCGCCTCCACGCCGAGATGGCGGCCGCGGTCGACGCCTCCGCCTGGGACGGGGCCTGGTACGGGCGGGCATTCGACGACGAGGGCCGGCCGATCGGGGTGGCCTCCGAGGTGCACCACCGGATCAACCTCATCCCCCAGAGCTGGTCGGTGATCGGCGAGGTCACCTCTCCCGAGCGCGCCGAGATCGCCGTGCGGTCGGCGCACGACCTCCTTGACACCCCCTACGGCCTGAGCACGCTCTGGCCTCCGTACGACGGCGGCGATCCCCGGGTCAACGGCACCGCCACCTACCCGCCCGGGGCCAAGGAAAACGGCGGCATCTTCTGCCACGCGGCCGCCTGGTCGATCATCGCGGCCGCTCAGCTCGGCGACGGGGATCGCGCCTACGCGTACTACCGCCAGCTGCTGCCGCTCGCCCGGGCCGACGCCGAGCTGGCCGCGGTCGAGCCCTACGTGTACTGCCAGAACGTCTGCGGTCCAGCGCATCCCCAGTACGGCCTGGGGAGGAACGCCTGGCTGACCGGGGGGGCAGCCTGGGCCTACGTCGCCGCCACCCAGTGGATCCTCGGCATCCGCCCCACCCACCGCGGGCTCAAGGTTGCGCCCGTGCTCCCCTCCGCCTGGCCCGGATACACCGCGCGGCGCCTCTTCCGCGACACCTGGTACGAGATCACGGTCCGCCGTGAGGGGCCGGGCCACGAGGTGGCTCTCACCGTGGACGGTGTGGCGGTGGACGGCGATGTGGTGCCCCGACCTCCGCTCGGGACCGAGCGCGTGGTCGTGGAGATCGTGCTCTCGTAACCCCGGAGCGGCGGCCGCGGCTCACCTGCGCGCGGGCGGCGCCTGTTCTAGTGGCGCGACTCAGCCCCAGGGATCGCCACCTCCACCACTGCGAGCCCGTCAATGCCGGAGAAGTCGCCCGGGTTGCACGTGTAGACGGGGAGCCCATTGGCCAGCGCCGTGGCGGCGATCAGGGCGTCGTAGGCACGCGCCGCGGTGGTGCGGCCCGACCGGCGCACCGAGGCCGCAACCTGGCCGAAGCTGTGCGCCGCCGCCCGGTCAAAGGGAAGCGGATCGAAGTCCGCCTCGGCCTGCTGGAGGTGCGCCTGGCGGGCCGCCCGCTCTCCCTCGTCGCGCGCCACCAGGGGCCCAACCGAGAGCTCGGCCAAGGTGACGGCGGTGATCAACGGCTCGTCGGGGAGGCCGGCCACCTCCGTGAGGCGTCCAAGCTCGATCAGGGTCGAGGTGTCGAGCACACCGCGGGTGTGGGCCCAGGCGCCGGCGCTCATAGCCGCGGGTCGAGGAACGCGTCGATATCGGCCCGCAGCAAGGCGGGATCGACCCGGGGCAGCCGGCGCCAGCGCTCCAGGAGCGCCGTCCCCGAGAGAGCCGGCCGGGTCATTGGTGCGAGCTGGGCAACCGGCTTCCCCCCGCGCGTGATGGTCACCTGCTCGCCACTGGCGACCCTGTCGACCACGTCTCCGCCGTGGTTGCGGAGGTCGCGGATGCTGACGCTCGCCATAGCGGCACTGTATCACGCGTGATACTTAAAGCCCGACGGAGTCGCGGTGCTCGGCTACAGCCCCTCGGGCGGCTCCGCGCCGCCCAGCAACCGCCGCGTCTCGGCGACATCCAGCTTCATCTGGGCGATGAGCGCGGCCTCGTCCGGGTACCACCTCTCCTCACGGAGCCGGTGGACGAAGGCCAGGCGCAGCCGCTCGCCGTAGAGGTCTCCCTCGTAGTCGAGCACGTGGGTCTCGACGGTGAGGCGGTCACCGCCGAAGGTCGGCCGGTAGCCAATGCTCGACGCGGCGGGGAGCCACGCCCCCCGGGCGCGGACCCAGGTGCTGTAGATGCCCATCTCGGGCAGGCATTTGCCGGGCTCCACCCCCACGTTGGCGGTGGGGAAGCCGAGCCTCCACCCCACCCGGTCCCCGTGCTCCACGGTGCCATCCAGGAAGTAGGGGTGGCCGAGCAGGTGCGCGGCGGCCTCGACATCCCCGGACACCAGTGCCGAGCGCACCCGCGTGGAGGAGATGGTCACCCCGCCGTCGGTGACCGGGTCCACGGTCTCCACCGTGAAACCGTGCTCGGCCCCGAAGCCGCGGAGGAAGGCGGTATCGCCGCGGCGCGCGCGCCCCAGGGCGAAGCCGGCGCCGACCACCAGGTGGCGGAGGTCGAAGCGGTCAAGCAGCCGCTCGCAGAAGCTCTCCGGGCTCCACTGGCTCACCTCGCGGGTGAAGTTGACCACCACCACACGGTCGATGCCCGCGGCGATGAGCCGCTCGCGCTTCTCGTCGAGGGTGGTCAGCTCGGGCGGGACGTTGCCGGGATCGAGCACGGCGCTGGGGTGAGGCTCGAAGGTGACCGCGACGGCGATACCGCCGATCTCGCGGGCCACCGCCACGGTGCGCGCCAGCAGCCGCTCGTGGCCGCGATGGACCCCGTCGAAGACCCCGATGGTGCAGGCCGCGGGAGGCGGCGACGGTCCGCGCTCCGGGCCGAGGGAGTGCTCCAGGGTCATCGACATCGGTTCATCCCCCGCATCTCAGCTCCGGTCAGCCGGCCATGACCTTCGTGGGCTGGAAGCGGAAGCCGGTGACCTCGCCGATGGCGACCAGATCGCCCGAGGGGGAATGCGCCCGGGTCTCCCCCTGGGGAAGGCCGGCGGCGACCCGGGGCAGGAAGACGGCCTGCCCGTTGCGCACCAGGGCCACCGCCGGCGGTCCGAGGAAGACCTGAGGCAGGAAGCTGACCGCCACCCAGGGAGGGAGGAGCGCCGTGGTGGGGTCGTCCATTCCGGCGAGCTCCTCGATGGTGTGGGCGTCGGCGATCTCCAGAGAGCCGTACCGGGTGCGCTCCAGCCAGCTGAGCAGACCCCCGACCCCCAGCGCGTCGCCGAGGTCGCTGGCCAGGACCCGCATGAAGGTCCCCTTTCCGCACTCGACCTCGAGATCCGCCTCGGCCACGGCGCCGGGCCGGAAGTCGGTCAGCTCGGCGCTCACGATCAGAGCGGTGCGAGGCTGGCGCTCGACCTGCTCCCCGCGCCGGGCCAGATCGTAGAGGTGCTCGCCCTCGTGCCGGACCGCGGAGTGCATCGGCGGGATCTGCGAGATCTCCCCGACGAAGGGCAGGAGTGCCGTCCGCACCTGGTCGGCGTCCAGCCCTCCGGCGTCGCCGCCGGGGGTGACGGTGCCCTCGGTGTCGAGCGTCTCGGAGCGCTCCCCGAGCCGGACGGTGCAGCGGTAGGTCTTGGTCTGGCGGTGGAAGTGATCGATGAGCCGGGTGGCGCCGCCCAGGCAGATGGGGAGCAGCCCCTGCGCCATCGGGTCGAGGGTGCCGGCGTGGCCGACCCGCCGCTCACCGTAGATCCGGCGTACCTGGCGGATGCAGTCGAAAGAGGTCTGGCCCATCTGCTTGTTGAGGGCCAGGACGGCGCTGATCGCGCCCCGGCGGGGCGGTGCCGCGGGGGAGGCTTCCACGGCTACCCGGTGGGGCCCAGCAGGGCCCGCGCGACGTCCAGAACCCGCTTGCGCGCCGTCTCCAACGGATCGCGCAGCTCGGCGCCCGCGGCGCGCCGGTGACCACCGCCGCCGAAGGGGGTGCACACCTGGGTGGCGTCGATGTCGTCGCGACTGCGGACCGAGATCTTGGTCAGATGGGGGCCCGCCTGCTTGAAGAGGACGGCGATCTTCATCGGTCCCACGGTCTGGAGCTGGTCGATCACCCCCTCCGCCTCCTGCAGGGTGGTCCCGGTCTCCTCCAGCATGGCGGAGGTGATCTCCGACCAGATCAGGCGGCCGTCGCTCTCGGTCTTGCTGCGGGCCACGGCCATGCCCTCGAGACGGAGCTGGGCGACGGTGCGCGACTTGTAGCTCTTGAGCGCTATCCAGCCGGCGTTCGCGCCCAGCCCCACGAGGTCGGCGCCGAGCCGGAGGGCGGCCTCGGTGGTGTTCTCGTGGCGGAAGCCCCCGGTGTCGGTGAGGAGGGCGGCGTAGAGGTTGGTGGCCGTCTCCGGTGAGATGGGACAGCCCATCGCCTGGAGCAGACGGTAGACGACCTGGCCGGTGGCGCTCGCCGCGATGTCGACGAGGTTGATCTCCCCGAAGCCGTCATTGCTCGCGTGATGGTCGACGTTGATCACGTGGGGGACGCTCTCCACCAGGGCGGCCCGGTCCCCGAAGCGGTGGACGGTGGCGCAATCGAAGGTGAAGAGGAGGTCGAGAGGGGGTGGCTCGTCAACGATCGTTTCGTACCCGGGGAGGTAGGCGAGGGCGTGGGGAAGCGGCCTGGGCACCACCGGGTGCACGCTCTTGCCCATCTCGCGGAGCGCCTCGGCGAAGGCGAGGGCCGAACCCAGGCTGTCGGCGTCGGCGTCCTTGTGGGCAAGGCAGCCGATATCGTGCGCCTCGTCGATGAGACGCTGAATGTCGCTCGCGGCGTCGGCGACCTCTCGAAATCGGCGCGCGTCCACGGTCACGAGGGCTCCGCGCCGGGGGTGGCATCAGCGGCGGCATCGGTGGCGGTGGTGGGCCCCAGCTCGCGCAGCAGGCTGCTCATCCTCACCGAGTAGGCGATCGACTCGTCGAGCTGGAACTGGAGGTGCGGCGAGCTCTTCAGGTTCTCGAGCCGGTGGCCGAGCTGGGCGCGGAGGTAGCCCTCGGCATGGCGCATGGCGTCCACCACGGCCCTGCGCTCGGCATCCTCCCCGACCGCCGAGATCATCACGGTGGCCGTGCGCAGGTCCGGAGCGATGCGCACCTGCGACACCGAGGCGAGATGCACCCGCGGGTCCTTCATCTCGGTGAGCATCAGAGAGGAGAGCTCCTGACGGAGCTGTTCGGCGATCCGCTCGGGTCGCGGCGGGCGCGACGACGGGCTGAGCACCGGCTGGAATCGGGATGCGGCCGGATCGCCGGGGCGACCTCTGCTCTTGGCGTGAGGCATGAACGCCGGCACGGTCAGATGTTCTGCTGCTCGGTGACGTGCGCCTCGAGGACGTCGCCCTCAGCGAAGTCGGCGAAGCCGTCGAGGGTGATACCGCACTCATAGCCGCGGGCAACCTCGCGCACATCGTCCCTGAACCGCTTGAGGGCGTCGATCTTGCCGCTGCCGACCTCCCGGCCGTCGCGGCGCACGGTGCAGGTGGCGGCGCGGGTGATCTTGCCGTCCACCACCTGGCAGCCGGCGATCGCCGGGCGACCGTCGACGGTGAAGACCTTGCGGACCTCGGCGCGGCCCTGGTAGACCTCGATGAAGGAGGGCTCGTACATCCCCCGGATCGACTTCACGATGTCGTCGGTGACCTGGTAGACGACGTCGTAGAAGCGGACGTCGACGCCGAGCTCCTCGGCCGCGGCCTTGGCGCGGTCGTCGGGGTGCACGTTGAAGCCGATGACGATGGCCCCGGACACGGCGGCGAGGTTGACGTCCGCCTCCCCCACCGCACCGACTCCCTCACCGACGATCTTGATGGTGACGTTGGGATCCTCGAGCTTGGTCACCTGGCTGCGGAGAGCCTCCAGCGAGCCGTTGGCCTCGGCCTTGAGGACGAGGGTCATGGTCTTGGTCTCGCCCTGCACGGCGGCGAAGTCCGAGAGGGTGATCCGGCGGACCGGCTGGGCGACCTTTGCCCGCTGCTCATTGGTGCGCAGCTCGGCCAGCGCCCGCGCCGCCTTCTCGGTCTCCATGACCTGGAGCACGTCGCCGGCGGTGGCGACGTCGGTGAGGCCACTGATCAGGACCGGCTTGCTGGGGCCAGCATCCTTGACCCGGTGACCCGCGTCATCGGTGAGCGCCCTGATCTTGCCGTAGACCCGGCCGACCACCACGTTGTCGCCGATCCGGAGGGTGCCGTTCTGGACCAGGACGGTGGCCACCGGGCCTCTCCCCCGCTCCAGCTCCGAGTCGATCACGGTGCCGACCGCCAGCCGGTCGGGGTTGGCCCGGGGCGGGCTGACCACATCGCTCACCAGCAGGATGGTGTCGAGGAGGTCCTCGATGCCCTGGCCGGTGACCGCGCTGGTCTGCACCACGGGCACCTCGCCGCCGTAGCTCTCGGGGACGACCTGGCGCTCGGCGAGCTGCTGGAGGACGCGGTCGGGGTTGGCTCCGTCCTTGTCCGACTTGTTGAGGGCGACCACCAGGGGCACCCCGGCGCTCCGGATGTGGTGGATCGCCTCCTCGGTCTGGGGCATCACGCCGTCGTCGGCGGCGACCACCAGGATGGCGATGTCGGTGACGTCCGCTCCGCGAGCACGCATGGCGCTGAAGGCCTCATGGCCCGGGGTGTCGATGAAGGTGATCAGCCGGCCCTGGCGCTCCACCTGATAGGCGCCGATCCGCTGGGTGATCCCTCCCGCCTCGCCCACGGCCACGCTGGTGGCCCGGATCCGGTCGAGGATCGAGGTCTTGCCGTGGTCGACGTGCCCAAGGACGGCGACCACCGGCGGGCGGGGCACGAGCTTGGCCGGGTCCTCGCCGGAGAGGTCGAGGAGGGGGTGGCGCGGCCGCAGCGTGGTACCGGTGGCGGCCGGAGCCGCCGCCTCCTTGGCGAGGGCCTCCTCCGACTCCGCCTCGAAGCCGAAGTTGTCGGCGGCCAGGGCGGCCGTGTCGAAGTCGACCGACTGGTTGAGGGCGGCCATGACCCCGTTCTGCATCAGGTAGGTGATCACCTGGGCACCGGGCACGCCGAGCCGCTCGGCCAGCTCTTTGACGGTGATGCTGGCCGGCAGTCTGATCTTCTTCATGGTGGCGACGGTGACTCCTCCTCGGCGAGCTCGCTGAGCTGATGGCCCAGTGTCTCCGGGTCGATGACATTCTCCCCCACCCGCAGGGATCGGCTCAGACCGCGGCGCCGCTGGGCGGCCCGCAGGCAGTCCATGCCCGAATCACGACAGAGATAGGCACCGCGTCCGGGCGCGCGGGCGGGGATGTCCAGGATAACCGCTCCCGATGCCCCTGCGACCAGACGGACCAGTTCAGAGCGTGGGCGCCGGCGCCGGCACCCCACACAGGTGCGCAGCGGGGCTCTCTCTGCCGCGTTCGCCTCGTCCGCACCCTCAGGCGGGCTCACGACGGATCCTCCGCGGTCGCCTCCGCAGCCGGCTCCGTAGCGGTGATGTCGATGCGCCACCCCGTCAGGCGGGCGGCGAGACGTGCGTTCTCTCCTCCCCGGCCGATGGCGAGGGAGAGCTTGGTGGGGTCGACGGTCACGTGGGCGGTCCGGCTCTCCACGTCCAGCTCGACCCCCACCACCGGCGCCGGGATCAGCGCGTTGGCCACGTAGCGGGCGGGATCGGGGTCGAAGCGGACCACCTGCAGCTGCTCAGCGCCGAGCTGAGAGGTGATGGCGCGATGCCGGATGCCGTGAGGCCCGATGCAGGCCCCCTGGGGGTCGATGTCGGGATCGATCGCCTCCACCGCCACCTTGGTGCGGCGGCCGGCCTCGCGGGCGATGGCCCGGATGGTGATCTGCCCGCGTCCCAGCTCGGGCACCTCCTGCTCGAGGAGCAGCCGGACCAGCTGGGGATGGGAACGGGAGGCGACCACCACAGCGTCCCGGGCCCGCCGGCGGCCCTCGAGGATGACCACCTTGAGGTGCTGGCGTGGAGCCAGCTCCTCGCCCATCGCCTGCTCCTCGGGGGGCAGGACCACCGTCGTCTCCCCGGCCCGGAGGTACCAGCTGCCGCCCGCCGGGCTCTCGACGATGGCATCGATCAGCTCGCCGCGGTGGGTGGTGGCCTCGCTGATGACCCGATCCGCCCCGGCGTTGCGGACCCGGTCCAGGACCGCGCCACGGACGGCCTGGGCGGCCTGGCGGGCGGCGTCGCCGGTGAGCGGCGCCATCACCGTCTCCCCGCCCGCGGGGTCGGGGCGGAGCACGTCGTGGACGCCCTGGCGGAAATCCACCCGGGCGGTGAGCCCAGGGTCGTCGACGACCAGCCGCCGGTAGGTGTCGACGATGGCCCGCCCGACGATCTCGGTCAGCTCGTCCTCGCTGATGCCGGCGCTGGCGGCTAGCTCGGCGACCGCCTCCAGGATCTCGCCATCACCGGGACGGGCGGCGGGGGGGCGGCCTCGACCCGGCATCAGATGTCCACCGCGGTGCGCGCCGAGAGGATGTCGGCCGCCTCGATGGTGAGGGGCTGGGGCCGGCCTCGCCCGGTGCGCGCCTCGATCTCCACGGTGGGGCCGCCGGCCGCGATCAGCCGGCCCTCCACGACGCGCTCGGCGTCACCGCTCCGGACCCGGAGGTGCACGCGCCGGCCGAGAGCGGCTCGCCACTCCTCGTCCGTGCGGATCGGACGCTCCGCCCCCGGGGAGGAGACCTCCAGCGAATAGCGGGTCTCGATCGGATCGTAGGCGTCGAGGATGGCACTGGCGGTGAGCGACGCCCGCTCGCAGTCGTCGAGGCCGACACCGCCCGGTCGGTCGACCACCAGGCGGAGCACGCTCCCCGGGCCGCTGCCCTTCCACTGCACCTCGACCAGCTCGACCCCGGACTGCTGGAGAGCGGGTCGGAGCAGGTCGGCGAGGGCGGCGAGGTCGGGACGGCTCATCGACACGGGTGGGACGATCGTATCTGGTGGGGCCACCCCGCGAGCGTGACGGGGGCGGAGGTGCCGCTCGTCAGCTGGCGCGTGCCGGTCGTGCCACGACGCCGCGCTGGGCACGCCCGGCGGTCTTCTCCGGGCGCGCCTTGTTCCAGGCGACCAGGAGGGTCGAGGCGTTGAAGATCGAGCTGTAGGTGCCGGTGATGATGCCGATCAGGAGGGCCAGCACGAAGCCCTGGATCGACGCCCCACCGAAGAGCACGAGTGCGAGCAGCACGAAGACGACCGTCAGCGAGGTGTTGAGCGAGCGGGCCATGGTCTGCACCGTCGAGAGGTTGACGATCTGGTCGAAGGTGAAGCGCGGCCCGACCCGCAGGTTCTCCCGGATCCTGTCGAACACCACGATGGTGTCGTGGATGGAGAAGGCCACGCCGGTCAGCACGGCGGTGATGAAGTAGTTGTCGACCTGGCCCAGCGAAGTGAAGTGACCGAGGATCGCCCAGATCCCGGCGAGCACGAAGATGTCGTGGAGAAGCTTGAAGAAGGTGCAAGCCGCGAACCGCCAGCGGTTGACCTGGCGCTGCTTGCCGAACTGGTAGGCCAGGTAGAAGGCGATCATCAGCGACGATGCGAGCACCAGGAGGACGGCCTGGCTCACCGCGCTGCTGGCGATGGTCTGACCGACGGTGTTGACGCTCTCAGTGCCCGGCGCGAAGTGGTAGGCGGCGTCCAGGGCGTTGTAGATGGTCTCTACCTCGCCGGTGGGGAGGGTCTGGATCAGGTAGGTGTCGTAGCCCTTGATCTTCCCGAAGCTCTGGACTGTCGGTTGCAGGCCGGGCACGGCCTTGTTGACGGTGCTCACCAGCTGGGCCGAGGTCACCGGGGTCATGTAGCCCGCTTGGATCTGGTCGCCACCCGCGAAGTCGATGCCCAGCCGGAACCCCCAGCCGATGATGGCGACGATGCCGGGGATGATGATGGCGAGCGAGGCGAGGAAGAACCAGTTGCGGTTGCGGACGATGTCGAAGCGACCGGTCCGGTGCTGCTCCTGGTACTCGGGGTGGATCTCCGTGTAGAGGCTGGGATTTCTCCCGACCCTCCAGCGCAGCATCACACCGAGCAGCGACTGGGTGATCAGAACGGCGCTGAAGAAGCTGATGGCGACACCGATGCCCAGGGTGATGGCGAACCCCTTGACGATGTCCGAGCCGAAGACGGCCAGGATGACGCAGACGATCTCGGTCGAGATGTTGCTGTCGCGGATGGCCGGGAAGGCACGCCGGAAGCCCAGCTCGATGGCGGCGCCCACCGAACGCCCATGGCGCAGCTCGTCGCGCGTACGTTCGAATATCAGCACGTTCGCGTCGACGGCCATGCCGACCGATAACACGAAACCGGCCAGCCCGGCCAGGCTCACCGTGACCCCGAGGATCTTGTAGGCGGCCAGGTTCATGATGCTGTAGAGAATCAGGGCGATGCTCGCCAGGACGCCCGGGAAGCGGTAGTAGCCGATCATGAAGAGGATCACGACCAGCAGGCCGACGGCGCCGGCGAGAAGGGTGGCGGTCACCGTCTGAGACCCGAGGGTCGCGCCCACCGTGTCGTGCTCGACCACGCCGATCTCAGCGGGGAGGGCACCGGAGTTGATCTGTGACTGCAGGGACTGGGCCTCGGCCAGGCTCAGCCCGGTGATCTCGGTGCTGGTGCTGGAGGCTCCCTCCACGACCGGTGCGCTGATCACCTGGGTGTCCAGGAAGATCGCGACCATGGAGGGTGCCGGGCAGGCAGCGCCGCTGGAGCAGCCGTTGTCGGCGTAGACCGTGTAGGCCGCGCTGGTGATCTTGTTCCACTCATTGCCACCGGCCGAGTTGAAGGTGATGTCGACGGCCGGGTTGCCGCTCGAGTCGGTGCCCAACGCGGAGCTGACGATGTCCGCGGCCGGCAGGTTGTTGTCGATCTTCCAGTGGTACCCCGACGGATAGAACTGGGCGTTGGCCAGTTGCGAGGACTGGAAGAGGTCGTCCTGGTCCACGCAGAACCCGTCCGTAGGGTTCTGGATGCAGTAGTCGGAGTTCTTGGCAGCGGCGGTCGGCGGGGCCCCGGATGCCGCGGAGGCGAAGTGGATCAGGGCCGTGGTGCCGAGGATGCTGTCAGCCTTGGCCAGCGAGACCCCGGGCAGCTCGATCGAGATCTGGTCGCTGCCGACCGGCTGGACGCTGGCCTCCGAGACACCGAGGGAGTTGACCCGGTTCTGCAGCACCGGGATGGTGTCCGTCTGGGCCTGGGCGATCGAGATCCCGTTCCGAGGCCCGGAGCGGCAGGTCGGGTCGGCGTCCACCGGCTGGTCGGGCCCTTGGCAGATGGCGATGGTCAGCTCCGAGCCGCCGACGATGTCCAGGCCCTTGTGGAGCGTGATGTCGTAGCCGAGCACGTTCAAGTTGAAGACGTCGACCACCAGGGCGACGATCAACACGACGAAGATCGTCGCCACCTTCCACTTGGTCACCCGCAGCCAGTTCACGACGGCGAAGTGTAGCCGAGCGGGTCATCGCTCTCGGTGTCGAGTTCCCGGAAGAGGGCGCTGGGCGGGGTGTCGAGTTCCCGGGCGGGGGCGCCGGGCGGGGTATCGGCTTCCCGGAAGGGGGTGCTGAGCCAGACCTCGCGTGGGGGAAAGGGGGCGCCGCTCATCCCTCAGGTCGCCCTCTCACGCCCCGAAAAGGACCTCCTGGCCCCCTCCTCCCGCCCCCGGGGCGCCCGCCGGGGGCGTGCGTCCCAGATGGCGGTAGGCGGCCGCGGTGGCCAGCCGGCCGCGTGGGGTCCGGACCACCAGCCCGAGCCGGATCAGGTAGGGCTCGACGACGTCCTCGATGGTCTCGGGCTCCTCCTGGACCGACACCGCGATGGTCTGGACCCCCGACGGATGCCCGGAGAGGGCACCGCAGAGCGTCTCGATCACCCGCCGGTCCATCTCGTCGAGACCCAGGTCGTCGACGCCGAGGATGGCGAGGGCGGCCGCGGCCACCTCCTCGTCGATGCTGCCGCCGGCGCGCACCTGGGCGTAGTCGCGGGCGCGCCGGAGCAGCCGGTTGGCGACCCGAGGCGTCCCACGGGCGCGCCCGGCCAGCAGGCTGGCCCCCGCCAGAGTGATCTCCACCCCGAGCAGCCGCGCCGACCGGAGGATGATCGCGGTCAGCTCTTCGGCCCCGTAGTAGTCGAGCCGGAAGGTCACCCCGAAGCGGTCGCGCAGCGGGCCGCCGAGGGCCCCGGCCCGCGTCGTCGCCCCGATCACGGTGAACGGCTTGAGGCTCAATCGGAGCGTCTGAGCCCCGGCCCCCTTGCCCGCCACGAAGTCGAACGCGAGGTCCTCCATGGCCGGGTAGAGAGCCTCCTCCACGGCCCGGTTGAGGCGGTGGATCTCGTCGATGAAGAAGACGTCGCGCTCCTCGAGGGCGGTGAGGATGGAGGCCAGCATCCCCTGGTGCTCCAGCGCCGGCCCGCTGGTGAGCCGGGCCTGGACGCCCATCTCGGCGGCGATGATCTGAGCCAGGGTGGTCTTGCCGAGACCAGGGGGGCCGTAGAGGAGGACGTGGTCGACCGGCTCGGAGCGGGCGCTGGCCGCCTCGATGAGGATGCGCACCTGCTCGCGGATCGTCGGCTGGCCCACGAAGTCCTCGAGCCGGCGCGGGCGCAGGACGGAATCGGCCGCCCGCTCCTCGTCGAGCTCGCCGGGGCTGACCACGCGGTCGTCGGTCACGTCGCGACCCCCACATCCAGGAGCCGGAGCGCCCGGCCGACCAGAGCGGTGACGTCGCCGTCCGCCTCCCCCTCCGCCGCGAGCGCGGCCCGCACCGCCGGGCGCGCTTCCGACTCGCGGTAGCCGAGCCCGACCAGGCCGGCCACGGCAGCCTCCACCGCCTGGGCTGCGGCCGTCGGGGCCGCCGGCTCCAGGGTGAGGGCGAGGTCGCCGAGTCGGTCGCTCAGCTCCAGCACTACGCGCTCCGCCGTGCGACGTCCCACGCCCGGCACGGTCGCCACCAGGGCGACGTCGCCGTCACGGATAGCCCTCACCATGGTGGGCAGCTCGGCCCGGCCGAGGATGGAGAGCGCGGCCTTCGGCCCGATGCGCTCGACCCCGATGAGGAGGCGGAAGAGGCGCAGCTCGTCCCGCCCCAGGAAGCCATAGAGGCGGATGGCGTCGTCGCTCACTGACGTGTGGATGTGGAGGATTACCTCGCGATCGCCCATCTCGTGGAGGGCGGCCAGGGTGCGGAGGTGGCAGTGGACCTGGTAGCCGACGCCGCCCGTCTCCAGGACCACATGGTCGGCGTCGGCGACGACGACCTGGCCGCGCAGCCGGGCGATCATCGGCGCCCGGCCGGAGCGGTGGTGCCCGCACTGGGCCGCGGCGCGGGTCGGGAGGCCGTGACACCGCCGGCCCGCTCTCGGGCGGCGGCGATGGCGAGCTCCAGCGCCGGGCTCACCCGGGATGCCGGCGCCGGTGCGGCGCGGGGCTGGAGCCCGGCTCGGTGGTGGTGGCAGATGGCCGCGGCGCAGGCGTCGGCGGTGTCATCGGGTCCGAGGATCTGGTCGACGCCGAGCATCGCCTCGCACATCCGGAGCACCTGGCGTTTGGTCGCCCCACCGTAGCCGGCGACGGATTCCTTGATCTCGTTCGGCGTGTACTCCGCGATCGGGATCCCGGCCGCAGCCAGCGTGCAGAGGATCACGCCGCGTGCCTGGCTGACCCGCATGGCGGTCTGCCGGTTGGTCGAGAAGAAGAGCCGCTCCACCGCCGCCACATCGGGATGGAGGGACCCGGCTGATTGAGCCAGCAGGCGGGAGAGCTCCAGGAGACGGGGACCGTCGGCCTCCTCGGCGCCGGTCTCGATGCACTCGGCGTGGAGCAGCCTCAGGGAGCCCTGATGCCCCTCCACCAGGGCGACGCCGGTTCGCCCCAGGCCAGGGTCTACGCCGAGAACCCGCACGTCAGCTCAGGGCCCTGGGCGCCGATGCCCGCGTCAGAGGCCCCGCCCTTTCGTCGTCACGCACCCCAGTGCGCTCCTCCTCGGGCCACCCCTTCCTTGGCCTCGGGGCCCAGACCGGCCCCCTTGCGGGGGCCTGCCCCGAGCTGTTCACCGAAGCCCCGGGCACCGCATCAGGAAGTCACCGACTCGAGGACTTCGTCGGGGATCTCCGCGTTGGCGTAGACCTGTTGGACGTCCTCAAGGTCCTCGAGGCTGTCGAGCAGGCGCAGGACCTGCCGGGCCTGGGGGGCGTCGAGAGTGACCGAGGTGTCCGGGTTCATGGTCACCTCGGCCGCCTCCACCGTGTAGCCCGCCTCCTCCACCTGCCGCCTCGCCCCCTCGAAGAGGTGGGGCGCCAGCGACACCTGGACCGACGAGCCGTCAACCTCGATGTCCCCGTCGGCGCCCACGTCGAGCAGGTCGAGCAGCTCGAGGGCGATCTCCTCGGGGTCGCGTTCGCCGGCCTCGATCCGGATGATCCCCTGGTTGGAGAACATCCAGGCGACGCTGTTGGCCTCCCCCAGCGACCCGCCGGAGCGGGTGAAGAGGTTGCGGATGGCGGCCACGGTGCGATTCCGGTTGTCGGTGAGGACGTCCAGCATCACGGCCACGCCGTGGGGCCCGTAACCCTCGTAGCGAACCTCCTCCAGCTTCACCCCGTCCTTGCCGCCGGCGCCTCGCTGGATCGCCCGCTCGATGTTGTCCGCGGGCATGTTGACCTCGCGCGCCTTCTGGATGGCGAGGCGAAGCCGGAAGTTTCCAACGGGGTCGTCCCCGCCCTCGCGCGCCGACACGGATAGCTCCGCGGCCACCTTGGTGAAGGCCTGACCACGCTTGGCGTCGACGATCGCCTTCTTATGCTTGATCCCAGCCCACTTGCTGTGACCGGACATGCTGCCTCCGGGGACGAACGGACGTTCATATTCTAGGCTCTGCCCCACCGCTCAGTCTACGAGGCGGCGCAGGCGACGGGGATGAGGAGAGATTCGGTGCGATCGCACCAACTTATCGTCACTCGCCTCATGGTTGACAGATCGGTCCGAGGGGGTACCCTTGAACCAGAAGCCAGCGCGATCCAGACGGAGGTAAGGCTTCGATGCGTGGCGTATACGAGCTCCTGAGGCACACTCGGGCCGAGAGGTAAGGCCCGGTGCGGGCCCTCCTCACCTCACCCGGCGTGCGCCGCCGTGAGACCGCCCGGGGGCGGTCCGGCAGGCAGTTGGATTGCGAGAGCGATGCGGGAGAGCAGGTGTCGAGGCGAGACGCCCCGGGCATGTCACCTGGCACCGGACGGTGCCGTACAAGGCCCGGCTGTTCCGCCGGGCTGCCGAACATCGGCAAATGAAATCGAGGGGCCGGCACCGCCGGCCCCTCTCCTTTCCCCACTCGGCAGGCCGCGTGGGGGCCCCTTCCCCCTTCTCACAGGGGCTCGCCGTGCCCCACGCGGCAGGTCGCGCGGGGGTCCCTCCCCTGCTCACATGGGCTCGCCGCCCCTCGCCGGCCCGGCTCAGCCGGGCTCGGCTCACCCCGCCATGAAGTCCGCTGTGCGCGCTCACGGGGCTGGCTCGGCTCACCCCGCCCATGGATGCGGCTGTCAGAGGATGGGGCGGGAGACCGCCGGATGGCCCGCCCAGGCGAAGCGGAACGGGCGGTCGGCGGCCCGGGTGATGCCCACCCGCGGCGCTCTCGCGAGAGGCGCCACCGTCTCCCTCTCCAGAATGCGCACGCGCGAGCCGGGGGCGCAGAGGTCGAGGCCGTTGTCGGCCAGGGCGAGGCCCAGGCCCGCGCCGAGGTTGCCGGGGCCGCTCAGGAGGTCCGAGGTTGCCGGCTGCCGCCCACCGCGGACGCGCCGGGCGCGGACCACCTCCTCCCCCACCTCGACAGCCGCGGCACGGAGCAGGACGGCACCCGCGACGCCCTCCGGCTCGCAAACGACGTTGGCGCAGAAGTGCATCCCGTAGGAGAGGTAGACGTAGAGGTGGCCGGGCGGGCCGAACATGATCGCCGCCCGCGGGGTGGGCCCTCGGTGGGCGTGGGAGGCGGGGTCCTCCTCTCCCAGGTAGGCCTCCACCTCGACGATCACGGCGCGGACCTCCCGGGGCGTGCCCGGGTCGCACAGCAGCCTCGACCCGATCAGCGCAGTGGCGACCTCGAGGGTTGACCCGGCGAAGAATCCGCGAGCGAGCGCCGGAGCGGCCTGCGAACTTGCGGGTGCGGCCATGACCCTGGAGCCCATCGGCCCCATGGTAGGTGGGACCGCGAGTGCTCAGCTCGCCTGGTCCAGCCGGTCGATGCGGTAGCCGACGCCGAACACGGTGGTGATGCGGAAGGGGAGCCGATCGAAGCGCTCGAACTTCTCCCTGAGCCAGCGCACGTGAACGTCCACGGTCTTGTGATCGCCGTAGAACTTGCTGCCCCAAATCCGCTGGATGATGACCTGGCGCGATTGCACCTTGCCCGCGTTGAGAAGCAGCAGCGAGAGAAGGTCGAACTCCTTGGGTGCGAGGTGCAGCTCCTCACCGTCGACGTGCACCGTGCGGGCGCCGCGGTCGATCCGGAAGTTGTCCAGCTCCTCGATCTCGCGCGCGTCGACACGCTCCTTGCCGGACATCTCCGCGCGCCGCAGCGTGGCGGAAACACGCGCCAGCAGCTCGTTGAGCGAGAACGGCTTGGTGACGTAGTCGTCCGCGCCCACGTGCAGACCTACGACCTTGTCCAGCTCGCTGCCCTTGGCGGTGAGCATGATGATGGGCACCGTCATCTCCTGACGGAGGATGCGGCACACCTCGAGCCCCGACAGCTCGGGAAGCATCAGGTCCAGAAGGATGAGGTCCGGTCGTTGCCGTCGCGCCGCCGAGAGCGCCTCGGTTCCGGTGCTCGCCTCGCTGATGACGAAGCCTTCCTGGCTCAGGTTGTAGCGGAGCGTCTGACGGATCGAGTCCTCATCCTCGACGATCAGCACGTGCTTGGCGGGCGCGGTCATCACACGGACTCCGCAGCCGGCGGGTACGACGTGGTGAGAGCGATCGCGCAACTCATCGGCGTCGTCATTATGCAGCGGTGGTGGGCGGCGGGGTCGAGCGGCACCGTGCACCACGCCGAAACGTTATCGGGACATTAACGCTGCGTCTCGTTGACCGTCAGAGATTATCGGAAGATTAAGCGACGGTTGTCGGATCACTAACGCGCGGCGACGGTGTGCCGCTGCCGGCGCTGGCACCCTCGGAGATGGATAACATCTCATTACTTGGCCACCGATCGCGTCCATCCCCACACCGGGATGACTCCCGTGAAACGCACCACGGCATCTCCGTCAGCGCACCAGACGCTCATCCTGCTGCGCTCGGTTGGCGAGCAGCTCGAGGGCGGTCATGGGCTGATCGCCGTGGACAAGAGCGGACGGATCCTGCTGGCGACTCAGGAGGCCTGCCGTCTCCTCGATCTCTCCGGCGAAGGCGAGGGGCACACGCTCGCCGAGCTGGGCGCGGACTTCCGCCTGCTGCGCGTGATCACCGCCTGCCGCGATGCCGAGGCCGCGGTGGAGCGCGAGATCGCAAGCGCACGCGAGGTGATCATGGTGCGCGCCTTCCCGGTCCAGAGCCAGACCATCGCGGTGATCGTGCTGGTGCGCGACGAGACCCGGCTGCGCCGGCTGGAACGGGTGCGCCGCGACTTCGTCACCAACGTCTCCCACGAGCTGCGCACACCGATCACCGCAATCCGGTTGCTGGTGGAGACCCTCCAGAAGGGCGCGCTCGAGCAGCCGGAGGTCGCCGCTGGCTTCGTCCACCGCATCGCGCTGGAGATCGGGCACATGGCGCAGATGGTCGAGGAGCTCCTGGAGCTGAGCACCATCGAGTCGGGGCGCCAGACCATGAAGATGGAGCCGGTGCCGGTGGTCGAGCTGATTCGCACCGTCGATCGGCTGCTGCCACTCGCCGAGGAGCGGCTGATCCAGGTCACGGTCGATGTGGACCCCGCCACCCCTCCACTGCTCGGGGACTCGCGCCGGCTCGGCCAGGTGCTGCGCAACCTGGTTCACAACGCCATCAAGTTCACTCCGCCAGAGGGCCGGATCACGGTCAGCGCCCGGCCTCTCCTCGAGCAGAGCCGCGTCGAGCTGCTGGTGCGCGACACCGGGATCGGCATCCGTCCCGAGGACCTTCCGAGGATCTTTGAACGCTTCTGGAAGGCCGACAGCTCACGCCAGCGAGACGGCGAGGGATCGGGGCTCGGGCTGGCCATCGCCCGCCATGTGGTGGAGGCCCACGGCGGCTCGATCCGTGTGGTGTCCGAGCCGCGCCGGGGGGCCACCTTCATCGTCGAGCTGCCCGCCGCGCCCCGCCACGCCGCCGAGGTGGAGCCGGTTGAGCAGTGAGAAGGGGCCGGTCGACGCCGACCCCGGAGATGCGGAGCCGAGGCCTTCACCGGTTCTTAATCCGGATGCAACCCGGCCACAATCCCCGAATTCCTACTCTCGATCCGTGGTCACCGATTCCATGCAGCTAGCAGGGACCAACGTCGCCACCAGAGAGGAGGTCTCGGCGGGCGTCGCGATCGAGGGTCTCACCGTCAAGTTTCGCGGCACCCCCCTCATCGACGGCATCAGCACCCTCTTCGAGCCCCACAAGGTCACCGCCATCGTTGGCCCCACCGGCTGCGGCAAGACCACCCTGCTGCGCTCCATCAACCGGATGCACGACCACGTCGTGGGTATGCAGGTGAGCGGATCGGTGGTCGTCGAAGGGGTCGACATCTACGGCGCGGACGTCAACGTCCGCGAGGTGCGGCGCCGGGTGGGGATGCTCTTCCAGCGGCCCAACCCCTTCCCGCGCAGCATCGCGGAGAACGTGGGCCTCGCTCCGCGGGCTCACGGGCTGGTCGATCGCGGCAACGTGCGCGAGCTGGTCCGGGAGAATCTCACCATGGTCGGCCTCTGGGACGCGGTGAGCAACCGGCTGCACGGCTCGCCTTTTGGCCTCTCCGGGGGTCAGCAGCAGCTGCTCTGCCTGGCTCGGACACTGGCCCTCTCCCCTGATGTGATCCTGCTCGACGAGCCCACCTCGGCGCTCGATCCGGACACCACGGATCACATCGAATCGCTCATGAAGAAGCTCTCGGAGCAGATGACCGTCCTCATCGTCACCCACAATCTCGCCCAGGCGAGCCGCATCAGCGACAACGTGCTCTTCCTCATGAAGGGCAGTGTCGTCGAGGCGACGTCGGCGAGAACCTTTTTCCATGACCCGGCGGACGAGAGGAGCCGGGCCTACGTCAGCGGTCGGATCGGATGAGCTCGCACCCGCGGCCCTCATCACCGTCATCACATTCAATCCTGGAAGGGGAGGTCTCATGAACGTTCGTCGACACGCGTCCATCGGGTTTGCGGTGGTCACCGGGGCGCTTCTCGCAAGTGCCTGCGGCTCCACGAGCACCGTGACCGCGCCGCCCACCAGCGCGGCGGCCAGCGCGAGCAGCACTCCCACCGCGGCGGCCGTGCAGACGGGCAACCCCGCGGCGGCGCAGACGCTGTCCGAGGCCGGGTCGAGCCTGCTCTACCCGTACCTCCAAAAGCTGGCTCCCGGCGTCAACGCCGCGTTTCCCAACATCACCCTCACCCCCGCCGCCGGCGGCTCGGGCACGGGCCAATCTGAAGCGCTCAGCGGCACCATCGACCTGGGTGGCTCCGACGCCTACCTGAGCGCGGCTCAGGTCACGGCCAACCCCGGTGCCCTCAACATCCCGATCGCGGTGTCCGCGCAGGCGATCAACTACAACCTCACCGGAATCACCAACCTCAAGCTGAGTGGCAGCGTGATCGCCCAGATCTACGAGGGCAGCATCACCACCTGGAACAACTCGGCGATCGTCGCCCTCAACCCGGGCGTAACGCTGCCCTCCACCCCCATCATCCCGATCCGGCGGTCCGACTCCTCGGGTGACACCTTCATCTTCACCTCCTTCCTGAGCGCCACCAACCCCACCTGGTCGAGCGGCCCCAGCTTCGGGACCACGGTGAGCTGGCCAACCGTGACCAGTGAGCTGACCGCCTCCGGCAACCCCGCCATGGTCGACACCTTGCACAGCACTCCTGGCGGCATCGCCTACGTCGGCGTGAGCGTCGAGGGAGCCGCCCTGGTGGACGGCCTCGGTGAGGTCGACCTGGAGAACGCCTCGGGCAGCTACGTGCAGCCGGATACGACCACGATCACCGCCGCGGTGACCGCCGGTGCCACCAACGTTCCGGCCAGTCTCGCGGCTCCTCTGATCTACGAGACGGGCGCACAGGCCTACCCGATCGTGAATTTCGAGTACCTGATCATCAACCCGTCGAAGATCACCTCCTCGGACACGGCTCTCGCCGTCCGCACCTTCATCGAGTGGGCCATCTCCTCAACCGGGGGTGCCACCACGGACAACCTGAACGCGGTCGGCTTCGTCCCCCTCCCCACCACCGTGATCCCGCTGGTCAACACAGCGGTCGCGCAGATCGCCGGCTAACATGATCTTGGTCCGTCGCCGGGCCGGTGGACTGCCCACCGGCCCGGCCCGGGTCGCCCGGGCCCGGACGCACGAGCTGACCACCGGAGACCGGATGCTCCAGTGGGTGTCCGGCATCGCGGCCACCATCCCGCTGGCGGGGCTGCTCTTCATCACCGTCATCCTGGTGGTCTGGGCGATCCCCGCCATCGTCTACAGCGGCTTCACCGTCCTCACCAACGACAGGTTCTTCATCGGCAACTTCTACAGCACCAACTTCTCGTCCGTCAACGGAGTCATCGCCCCGTTCCACGCCAGCTACGGGGCACTCACCTTCATCATCGGAACCCTGTCCAGCTCGCTGATCGCGCTGGTGCTGGCGGTACCGATCTCGGTGGGCGGGGTGCTGATGCTCTCGGAGTGGATCCCGAGGCAGCTGGAGGGACCGCTCTCCACCTTTCTCGAGCTTCTCGCCGGGATCCCCAGCGTAGTCTTCGGTTTCTGGGGGCTCACGGTCTTCGGGCCGTTCCTGGGCGTGCACGTCTTCCCGGCGCTCTCCCACCTGGGGGTGGTCCTGCCCTTCTTCAAGGGATCGTGGGCCTACAACGGTCAGGGGCTGCTCACCGCCTCACTGGTGCTCACCCTGATGATCATCCCGATCATCGCCTCCACGACCCGGCAGCTCGTCAAGCGGGTACCAGTCCTGGCCAGTGAGGGTGCACTGGCCCTGGGGATGACCAAGTACGAGGTTGTCCGCGTGGTCACCATCCCCTACGTGCGCACCGGCATCATCGCCTCGGCCCTGCTCGGCTGGGGGCGCGCACTGGGCGAGACGATCGCCGTGCTGCTGATCATCGGGATGGCCAACAATCCACCGGCCAACATCTACGGCACCACCTCGACCCTCGCCTCCACGATCGCCGCCGATCTCGACAGCGCGCTGAGCGACGGCACCGGCATGGCGCTGCGCGCCATGGCGATGCTGGGCCTGCTCCTCCTGATCATGAGCCTGATCACCAACCTTACCGGCCGGCTGGTCGTCCGCCGCATCAGCTCCGACGCTCTCCCGGTGGGCCGTGGAGTCTAGGGCCCCCCGTCTCCGCCACGTCCGGGGGATCGTGTTCTGGATCCTGTGCGGTATCGCACTGCTGCTGATCATCACTCCTGCGCTGGCCATCGTCATCAGCGTGCTGGTCAAGGCCGCCCCGGCCCTCAAATGGAGCTTGCTCACCAACACCACCCAGAACGTCCAGGCCCCGGGCTTGCAGAACGCGATCCTCGGCACGTTGGTGCTGAGCCTCGGCGTGGTGGTGGTGGCCGGGCCCATCGGCATCCTCGGGGGCATCTACCTCGCCGAGTTCGCACCCAAGCGGCTCGGCGGCACCCTGCGCTTTTTCTCCGAGGTGCTCGCGGGCGTGCCCTCGATCGTCATCGGCCTGGTCGCCTACACCGCTCTCGTGGTCGCGCTGCACTGGGGTTTCTCGGTGCTGAGCGCCATCATCGCGCTCTCGCTGCTGACCCTCCCCTACATCGTCAAGACCACCGAGGTCTCCTTTGCCCAGGTGCCGCGCAGCCTGCGCGAGGCCGCCATCGCCCTGGGGCTCTCCCGGATCACCACCATCCGCAAGGTGCTGCTCCCCCCGGCACTGCCCGGGATCATCTCCGGGATGGTGATCGCGCTGGCGATCTCCACGGGCGAGACCGCTCCCCTCCTCTACACCGCGAGCTTCAGCAACACCAACCCCACCGCCGGCCTCTTCCACAACCCGATCGGGTACCTCACCTACGTCACCTACTACTACGTGCAGCTGCCCGGGGCCCAGAACCAGGCCCTAGCCAGCGCGGCGGCCGGAGTGACCATCCTGCTGGTCCTCCTGCTCATCTTCGGAGGGCGGGCGATCACCGCCCGCCAGCGCAAGATGGTGGCCCGGCTGGACGTTTGATTCGCCGCGGGGCTGACACTGGGGCGCCCCTGAGCGATTCCACAGGCAAACCCCAGGTTCAGGGCGCACCCTGCTGGCATGCGAGCAACTTCCGGGCGCGCCAGCCTTCCCCTGATCCTTCTGGCGTCGCTGACCGCGTCGGCGTGTGGCCTGGTCACCACGGCGACGCCGGCCGCGAGCTCATCCGATTCGGCCTCGGCGAGCGCGTCGGCCAGGGCCACGACCACCGCTGTCCCGACCGCGGCGGCGGAGTGCGTATCGCCTTCGTCTGCAGCCTCGTCGTCCACGTCCTCGTCCTCCTCCGCAGCCTCCGGGCCGGGTGGGCCCGGGTCGGGCACCGCGGTGGTGGGGACGGGCGGCTGCTCCCAGAGCGGAGGATCCGCAGCCAAGTCGGCGGAGACCATCAGTGCAGCGGCTGCCGACGAGTCCGGCGTCCTCGTCAACGAGGACGGGAAGCTCACCCTCAGCGGCGTGGCGGTGGCGACGACCGGCTCCAGCTCGTCGTCCGATGACAGCAGCTTCTACGGCCTGGACGCGGGGGTGATCGCGCTCAATGGGTCGACGGTCACCGAGACCGGGGGCTCGGTCACCACCTCTGGGGCCGGCGCCAACGCCATCTTCTCTTACGGATCCGGCTCCTCCGTGGCGGCGACCGGTGTGGTCGTCTCCGCCAGTGGCCAGTACGCCCACGGCGTGATGGCATCCGGTGCCGGCTCCCTGACGGCGGACAACCTGACCGTCACGACCGCCGGTGCGAACGGAGCCGCAGTCGCGACCGATCGCGGAGGCGGAACCATCACCGTCCTGGGCGGCACGTACCGCACCTCGGGGACGAGCTCACCGGGGATCTACTCGACGGGCACCATCACGGCGAGTGGCGCGACCTTCGACGCGACCGGCGCCGAGGCTGCCGTGATCGAGGGGTCCAACTCCGTCACGGTCACCGACAGCCACCTGACCGGGAGCGTCAACCGCGGCGTGATGATCTATCAGAGCATGTCGGGGGATGCTCAGGGGGCAGCGGGCGTCTTCAGCGAAACCGGCGGGTCGCTGGCCGCCCTCTCCGGTCCGCTCTTCTATGTCACCAACACCACGGCCACCATCGACCTCTCCTGCGCGTCCCTGGACGGCTCATCGGGAGTGCTGCTCGACGCGGCGGCCGGTCAGTGGGGGTCGAGCGATTCCAACGGTGCCAGGCAACCCTCGACGCCGTCGATCAAACCCTCTCCGGCTCGGTTGACGTCGACGCCATCAGCACCGCCGCGCTTGACCTGAGCGACGGATCCACGCTCACCGGCGCCATCAACGCCGCGGCGTCGGCCAGAAGCGTGTCGCTCAGCCTGGACGGCTCCAGCCGGTGGACGGTCACCGGGACCTCGCACCTCACGGTGATCAGCGACTCCGCCGGCATCAGCGGGTCCGCCGTCACCAACATCGTGGGTGACGGCCACACCGTCTACTACACGTCGAGTGCCAACCCGTCGCTGGACGGCAGGACCTACGCGCTGGCGGATGGTGGGACGCTCACCCCTGCATAGCCTGCACGGCTCCCGAGGCGAAGGCGGCTGACGAGACCCCGTGTGCTTCGGGAGAGCCTGCCGCCGCCCAGGGCACGATCAGCCCAGCTCCTCGATCCGGCCGGTCTCCAGGAAGATCAGGTCCTCGGCCAGATTGGTGACCCGGTCGCCGATCCTCTCGAAGTTCTGGGCCACCATGATCAGCTTGGTGCCCCGGAAGACCGTGTCGCCATCCTCGGTCATGAGCTGGATGAGGTCGTCGACGATGCGGTGGTGGATACGGTTCACGCGGTCGTCGCGGGCGGCGATGGCGCGGGCCCGGTCGACGTCGCGGGCGATCAGGGCGCTGAGGATGTCACGCACCTGCGCCTGGCACGCCTCGGAGAGCTGAGGGAGGTCGATGTGGGTGGAGAGGGGCGGCAGGTTGGCGAGCTCACGGCCACTCTTGGCGATGCTGGCGCAGTGATCGCCCATCCGCTCCAGCTCGCTGGCCATGTGGAGAAGGCCAAGCGCCTCGCGCAGCTGGGGCGGCTCCGCGGGGTGGGGCAGCGCCTCGAAGGCGAGCGTGCGCACCTCGACGAGGAGGGCGTTGATCCGGGCGTCGTCGCGGATGACCGCGGCACATAGGTCGACATCGCGCTCGACCAGGGCGGTGGTGGCGCGGGTCATGGCTCGATCGACCTCGTCCCCCATGGTCAGGACGAGATCGCGCAGGCGCTGCAGGTGCGCGTCGAAGCCGGCCGCTGCTGAGGCCCGGGCAGATCGGGTGTCGACGGTGTCACTCACGCTGCGAGCCAGCTTAGGCCATGCGCCCGCACGGCGGAACTAGTGGCGAACCGCGGCCCCGCATCGGTTGCGCAGGGCGAGGGCGACATCGTCCTGCGACGCCTGCGCCTCCTCGCTGGTGAGGGTTCGCTCGGGGCTGCGGAAGGTGAGCCGGAAGGTCCATCCCTTGCGTCCCTCCCCCATCTGCGCCCCACGGAACTCGTCGCACAGCTCGACCGCCTCGAGGAGGGGCCGTCCGGCTTCCCGCACCGCAGCCAGGGCGTCACCCGCCCGCTCGGAGATGGGGACGGTGACCGAGAGATCGTGCATGACAGCCGGGAACCGGGGAACGGGCCGGTACTGAGCGAGGCTGCGGTCCTGGCCGGTGAAGGTCTCGAGATTCAGCTCGGCGACGGCGATGCGTCCGCGCAGCTCGAATCGCTCGGCGGTGCCGGCGTCCAGCTCCCCAACCACACCGACCCGACGGGAGCCGGCATGGATCCAGGCGGCGCGTCCGGTGCGAAGGCCGGGGATCTCGGCCGGCTCGACGGTCACCGGTTGCCCGCTCAGGTCGCGGATCAGCCGCTCCAGGAGCGACTGCGAATGGCGCAGGGCCACGGCGGACGCCGCGGCGTCCCCCTCCACGTGGGTCACCAGACCGAGGAGGAGCGGTTCGGCGGGGAGCGGGGGGAGCTTGAGGTCCTCGCCGTCGGGCGTCGAGCCGGGGGCGAGGCCGTCGCGCTCTCCCTCCCAGAAGGCGCATCCCAGCTCGAAGACCGCGGCACCGGAGACACCACGGCTCTGGTTCAGCGCCAGCACCTGACAGAGACCGGGGAGCAGGCTCACCCGCAGGTGGGTCATCTCGTCGCTCAGGGGGTTGAGCAGGCGCATCGGCGGGCGCTGCTCGCCGAGACCGGGCAGCCAGCCGGCGGCCTCGGGCCGGACGAAGACGTAGGGGAGCACCTCGTCGAATCCCGCCCCCACGCAGACGTCGCGCACCCGATCATCCACGGGGGCCTCGGAGGCCAGCTGGCGGACCACGGTGCGGTGACCGGGCAGGGTGCTCGGCAGACGTGCGTAGCCAAGGCCGCGGCCCACCTCCTCGGCGATGTCCTCCGGGATGCGGACGTCACGCCGGAAGTACGGAGGATGGACGGTGAGCCGGTCTCCCTCCTGCTCCACCGCGAAGCCGAGGTGGGCCAGGGCGCTGGACGCCTCGTGGACGTCGACGGGATAGCCGAGCAGACCTGCGAGCCACTTGCCGGTGACCTTGACGGGCTTCAGGGGTGCCAGTGGCGAGGGATGTTCGTCGATCGGGTCCCTCAGCACGTGACCCCCCGCAATCGAGGCGATCAGCGCCGCGGCCCTCCCGAGGGCGAGCGGGGCGAGATCGTCGGGCAACCCCTTGTCGTAGAGAGCTGAGGCGTCGGTCCGGATGGCGTGGCGGCGGGAGGTCGCCCGGATCGCGCTCGGCTCCCAGTTGGCTGCCTCCAGGAGCACCGCCCGGGTGCTGTCGCCGATGGCCGTCGAGGCACCGCCGATGACCCCGGCGAGACTGATCGGGACACCGCCGGTGGCGATGATCATGTCCGCGGGGTCGAGGGCGCGAGTGGTCCCGTCCAGGCACTCGAGACTCTCGCCGGTGCCGGCTCGCCTCACCGTCAGGGTGACCGGGCGACCCCCGCCATCCAGGGCGGCGACACGCTCGAGGTCGAAGGCATGAAGGGGATGGCCGAGCTCATGGGTCACGTAGTTGGTGACGTCCACCAGCCCGCTGATGGGGCGGAGCCCGATGGCACGCAGCCGCCGTTTGAGCCAATCCGGGGACTCCCCCGCCGCCACCCCCTCGATGACCACAGCGGTGAAGCGGCGGCAGCCGACCGGGTCCTCGATGCGCACGCGGGCGCGCTGGCTCGACGCGGATGCGGAGAGGAGCCCCTCCGGGACGGTCGTGGAGGGTTCGCGGAGCGGTTCGCCGAGGGCGGCGGCCAGCTCGCGCGCGATCCCGACGTGGCAGAGGCAATCGGGCCGGTTGGTGGTCACCTCGACGTCGAAAACGACGTCCAGGGGGACGACCTCGTGGAGGGGCTGGCCCGGCCTGCCGCGCTCCAGGATGAGCAGCCCGGCGGCGTCCTCGCCGATCCCCATCTCGACGGCCGAGAGAAGCATCCCCGGAGAGCTGTACTTGCCGCCGAACATCGACCGGACTCCGAGCGGCTCGGGGAAGCCCGGGAGCACCGTGCCCGGTGGCGCGTACGGAACCAGGTCCCCGATCTTCACGTTGGGTGCACCGGTGACCAGGCGGACCGTCCCGCCGTCGCCGACCTCGATGTCGGCGAGGCGGACGCCGCGAGTCGACTCGGGGATCGCGGCCAGATCCAGAACCCGGGCCACGATGGTGCCGTCGGCCACCCGCTCGACACGGTCGACCTCGGTGCCAGTGTCGACCAGGAGGCGGACCAGCTCATCGACGGGAGCGTCGAGATCCGCGTACTCCCGGAGCCACTCCAGGGAGATCTTCATCCCTGACCCACCAGCCGGACGTCGTTCTCGTAGAGGACGCGCACGTCGTCAATTCCGTAGGCGAGCTGGGCGGCCCGCTCGATGCCGAAGCCGAAGGCGAAGCCGGTGTAGCGCTCGGGATCGACGCCCCCGTTGCGAAGCACGTCCGGGTGGACCATGCCGCTGCCGAGGACCTCGATCCAGCCGCTGTGCTTGCAGAGCCGGCAGCCCTTTCCCTCGCAGACCATGCAAGAGACGTCCAGCTCCAGCGAGGGCTCGGTGAAGGAGAAGTTGTGAGGCCGCAGCCGGATGGCGCGCTCGGCTCCGAAGATGGAGCGGGCGAAGAACTCGAGGGTGCCCTTGAGATCGCCCGCGGTCACCCCCTCGTCCACCAGCAGCCCCTCCACCTGGTGGAAGACCGGCGAGTGGGTGGGGTCGTTGTCGCGGCGGAAGACCTTGCCCGGAACGATCACCCGGAGGGGAGCGCCGAGGGCCACCAGGGCGCGGATCTGCACCGGCGACGTCTGGGTGCGGAGCAGCCGGGAGTCGTCGATGTAGAAGGTGTCCTGGGTGTCGCGGGACGGGTGTCCCGGCGGCATGTTGACGAGCGTGAAGTTGTAGCGGTCGTACTCCACCTCGGGGCCGCTCAGGGTGAGGTATCCGAGCTGGGTGAAGACCCGGCGGATCTCCCGGGTCATCCGGGTCACCGGGTGGAGGTGACCGCGCCGGAGCGGCGGGGCCGGCCAGGTCAGGTCGAGGGCCTCGGCGGCGACCGCCACCTCCCGCTGCTCCCGCTCCAGCTCGGCGCGGCGGTCCTCCACATCCTCCTCGAGACGGCGGCACGCCTCGTTCACGGAGAGGCCGTACTGACGCTTGGCGTCGGGGTCGGCGATGGTGCCGATCCGGCGCCTCATCAGGGTCAGCTCGCCGTCGCCACGGCCGAGGAACCGGGCCCGTGCCTCGTCGAGGGAAGCCAGGTCAACGGCGGCGCGCACCGCTTCCAGCCCGCGCCGCAGCACCTCGTGCAGGTCGTCGGCGACCACGCCCTCAGTCAGCGTCTCTCTCCGCTGGTCGCACGGGCCGCCGTCAGGCGGCGGAGAGCGCGCCCTTGGCCACCCCAACCAGACGGTTGAAGGCGTCGGTGTCGGTGACGGCGAGGTCGGCCAGCTGCTTGCGGTCGATGTCGATGCCGGCCGACTTCAGACCGTGCATCAGCTGGTTGTAGGGCAGCCCGTTCTGGCGGGCGGCCGCGTTGATCCGGGCGATCCAGAGGCCGCGCATGTCGCCCTTCCGCTGCTTGCGGTCGCGATATGCGTACGCCAGAGAGTGCATCACCGCCTCGTTGGCGGACTTGTGCAGCCGGTGGCGGCTCCCCTGCATCCCCTCGGCGCGTTCGAGCACCCGCTTGTGACGAGCGCGCTGGGTTACTCCCCGTTTGACCCTGGCCATGACGGGACCTCCTTACAGATACGGGGCGTTGTGATGGATCTGGCGCAGGTCGGCATGCGACACCGCCGCCTCGCCCGCGAAAAGCCGCTTCCGCTTCTGGCTCTTCTTCTCCAGGATGTGCGACTGACTGGCGTGACGCCGCATCACCTTGCCGGTGGGGGTCACGCGGAAGCGCTTCTTTGTACCCCTATGGTTGCGAATCTTGGGCATCTGGCTGGCTCCCTTCAACGGCCGGCTCATCACTCACCGCGACGGCTTCCGCCGCGACGGCTTCGTAGTCCCGGTCGTCCTCCACTCGGGTGGTCTCAGGTTTGACCGGCTTCTTGTGGGCCGGGCTCAGGATCATGGTCATGTTGCGGCCCTCGACGAGGGCGTTGCGCTCGATGGCCGCCAGGTTGCGCAGCTCCTCGGCCATCCGGTCGAGCAGCTTGCGTCCGTACTCCTGGTGGACCAGCTCGCGCCCCCGGAAGACGATGGTCAGCTTGACCTTGTCCCCGTCCTCCAGGAAGTGCTTGACGTAGCCGAACTTGGTCTGGAAGTCGTGCTCCGAGATCTTCGGCCGGAGCTTCATCTCCTTGACGGTGATGACGTTGTGCTCGCGCCGGCTCTCCTTCTCCCGCTTGAGCGCCTCGAACTTGAACCGCCCGTAGTCCATCAGCCGGCACACCGGGGGCTGCGCCTGAGGCGCCACCTCGACGAGGTCAAGCTCGCGCTCGAGGGCGAGCTGCTTTGCCCGCTCGATGGCAACGATGCCGAAGGCCTCTTGGGTGGTGTCGTCGAAGAGTCGGACCATGGGCAACCGGATCTGGTCGTTGACCCGCAGCTCTCGGAATGCGATGGGGTGGGACCTCCCGAAAAACCGGCTGAAACAAAAAACGGATAGCTTCCGCTATCCAGGC
>Ga0187851_10000777_pt1 | contig 31732 bp, 25 predicted proteins | sample June2016WEW_6_10_FD_132997 | JGI IMG/M metagenome (GOLD analysis project Ga0187851, IMG submission 132997) | Peatland microbial communities from SPRUCE experiment site at the Marcell Experimental Forest, Minnesota, USA - June2016WEW_6_10 | ecosystem: Environmental > Terrestrial > Soil >...
CGGTCTGGATCCGGAAGGCGATGATACTGGTCACTGAAATCCGGCACGGCGGCTTCCGGGTTTCTTCGGCACGCCTTTCGGATGGCAGTCCGGGCAACCCACCCAATGGACGTTGTGCTTGCTGTCGCGGCTCTTAAACGTCGTATCCATAGTCTCCACATCCAGGCCGCAGTTGGAGAGGCGTGGATGACAATTCGCACAGGAGGCGCGGCTCTGCTGGCTGTGTTTGCCATGGCAGGCGAGGCAGCTCAGTCCTTCGTGGACACCCGCAGGCGTGCGGTCGTCGCCGCTCCCCGCCTCGAAGCCGGCCTGTGGCGAATGACACTGGTAGCAGAGAGCCTGCCGCGGGTCGGGGCTCATCTTCACCAACTTGCCGGAACGGTACACCGGTGGCAAGGACAGCCAGGATGCGGCAACCGGCATTTGCGCGCGCCGATCGAAAAGCCCCAGGGACGGTCTGAGGATCTCTTGCCGCTTCGCCGGCCTGAGCTGAAGTGGGTAAACCGGCAGGGGCTGTCCAGCGCGATGAATGGCGTGGCACGTCAGGCATGGGATGGTTGGCTGATCGACCATGAAGGCGTCCTTCAGTCTCCACGGCCCGCGAGTATCGATCGGCTCGATCAGTTCCCGCAGCCCACCCTGAAAATGCATCCCATGACAGCGCAAGCAATCGTCCATCAAGAGGCGCTTATGGTTGTGGCTCTCATCCAGGAATATCTTGCGGTAGGTCGCGCTGTGCGGGCCCGCCCTCCACTGGGCGAATTCCGCCTGGTGGCACGCGCGGCAGCGTTCCACCATGCTGAATACATCCCGCTGGCCCACCTGAAGGCGCTCGGGGAGCGCGCCCCGCACGTGGTTCGCGACGCGTTTCATGTTGTTCCAGTGGAACGAGACGTCGGCCGTCCATGAGTCACCATGGCAGCGCGTGCAGGGCACGTTTCGATGGCTTGATTCGCTCCACAGTTGGAATGTCCCGCGCATCTCGTGGCAGGAGGCGCAGCCGCGTCCCGCCGGCGACTCATAATAAACGACGGTTCCCACGCAGGTGAGCGCGGCCACTCCGGCCGAACATAGCGCGAGTTTGGCGAATCCGTTCATCCCCGGAGTCCTCCGGCGCGCCAGTTCTTAACCAGCCGCTCCGAAGCGCGGTAGGCGTTTGCGAGAATCGTAAGAACAGGATTGAACCCGCCGTTGCTGACGTGGACGCTCGCGTCCATCACGAAGACGTTCGGCACGTCGTGGATACGGCAATCGGCATCAACGACCGATGTCCTGGGATCGTTGCCCATGCGGCAGGTCCCGGCTTGATGTTGGTCGGCGCTCAAGCCGCGGCCAGGCGACTCCCCAACCCAGGTGCGGACGGCTCCGGCTTCCCGCAGCCATTCGTGCGCCCTCTCGATGATGAAGCGGCTGACGTCCTGGATATGCGGATGGCGCCCCCCGGAGAGTCGGGCCACGGGAATGCCCCAGTAATCTTCGACTTTGGGATCGAGTTGCACGCGGGCGTCGAAGACCGGCATCTCCTGCACGGGGCCCGTGACTACGATGGTGCGATGGTGGTAGCGCTGCATGGCTTCCTTGTGTGCGCGGCCCCAGCTGGGAATATCGGGCGGGAGGTAATCGAACAACCATACCGGCAGCATGACGAACTCATGCGCCAGCATGGCTCCGCCAATGAGACCCGGGTTGCCGTGGTTGAAATCGCAGATCGCAACCGATGCGCCGGGACCGAGGTCGTCGTACACCTCGCAATCAAACAGTCCAGCGGCGCCGGAGTAGCTGTGACCTTGCAGATTGCGGCCCACCCAGTCGTAGCGGTTGCCGAGACCCTGGGGGAACAGCCGACTGCGCGAATTCAGCAGGAGACGCGCCGTCTCGATCGCCCCGCCGGCGACTACCACGACATCGGCGCTCTGTACGCGCCGCTGATCTCGGCCATCGAAATAGACGACCCCTGTCGCACGGCCACGCTGGTCGATGAGGATTTCTCGAACCATGCACCCGGTCTCGACGCGGCAATTGCCGGTGGCCAGGGCCTTTGGGATGACGGTGTTATGCGTTCCGGCCTTGGCATCGACCTCGCAGGCGAAACCACAGCACCAGCGGCACTGCATACAAGGGCCCCGGCCGCCGTACGGCACTGAGTTACGCAGCATCGGAATGTCGAAAGGATGCAGCCCGAGGCGCACTGCGGCGGGATGAAGGATTTCGTACTGGCGGTTCCTGCGCACTGGCGGCATCGGTAGAGGTTTGCGCCGCAAGGCTTTAAAAGGGTTGGCCGAATCGTCTCCCGAGACGCCCATCTCCCATTCGGCCTTCTCGTAGTACGGCTCCAGGTCCATATACGAAATGGGCCAATCTTCCATCGTGCTGCCCGCCAGCGGGCCGTATGTGGATTTCAGCCTGAAGTCCTGTTCCATGAATCTCCAGGCCATCGCGCCATAGGTCAAGGTGCCTCCGCCAATGCAAGCGGCATTGTTCTGGTAGCCGCCCTGGCTGGGGCGTACGGTGCGCTCGCGCCCCTGAAGATCGACCACAACCCGCGGATGGCGCTGGTCGTCCGGCCCGCTGTTGTTACCAAGATAGGGAGAACGCTGGTTGCGCAAATCGTCTTTGCGGCAGTCGAAAGGCGTAAGCCATTGGCCGCGCTCCAGTAACAGGACGCTCAGCCCGGCCTCGGCGAGCTCCTTGGCGGCCACGCCGCCGCCGGCGCCGGCGCCGACCACCACGGCGTTGACGTGCTTCATGGGCGCCCTCCCGCGGGCGGTTGGAATTCGTAGTGGTCCCGGCCGCGCACGCATTCGTAGGGAATCCCCAGCATCCGCCAACTGACCCCTCCCCGGTTGCCGCCGTGCCGGGGATCGCCGTAAAAGCCCAGCAGCGTGTGCAAGTTGACTGCGCGCCAAAACTCGCCTGCCGAAGGCTGCCGCAAACGGTGAAATGGAGGTCTGGCTGTCTCCAATAACGCGACCAGGGCGTTTTGCCGCTCGGCTGGCAAGGCTTCGAAGGGAGCGCCGAAGGCCTCCACGCAGCTTCGATCCAGCGTCGCCAGGCCACCGCGGTAAATCGGCTGAAACTCCTTTAGCGAGGTCGTCAGCTTGCGGTCGAGGAATACCAGCACGCCCGATTCCACCGCGCTGGGGAATTCGTCAGCAGGAACGATTTGATTGCAGAGAGCGCCCAAGGCACGCGCTTCGACGTCCGTCAGAAAGTGCCACTCACCCGAAGATCTCCCGCATCCGGAGGCGCCTGCCAGCACGGTCGCGCCGGCAAGGCCGAGAAACTCGCGCCTCCGCACGCCTAGCTTCCAATCTTCTTCCATTCGCCCTCCCACTCCGGTTAAAGTCAGGCCCGCCGCCAATTTCGTGCACTGATCCAAGAGGCTGATATTGATAGAAGATCGATCATACTATAACCAAACCGGGGATTCAAGGTCCGCAGTGTGGGCACGGTGGGCAATGAATCGTTCACTTGCTTACGATCCTCGAAGCCAGGACCTCGGTGGTGCCGGCGTCCGCCGTCCCGTGGAAGCCTGGCTGCTTGCCCCCGACGGCGATTTCCCGTGCGTCCTTCCAGCGCTCGGCCGGCACGCGAAAGACGACCCGCTTCGTCTCTCCAGCCTGCAGTTTCACGCGTTCGAAGACTGCGAGCGAGCGTGGCACGCCGGCATCGCGCAGCACGTACAACTGCACGACCTCCTCGCCCATCCGCGGCCCGGCATTGCGCACCTCCGCGGAGACTTCCAGATCCTCACCCACCGGATTGACTGCCAGTCCACGATAGGCGAAGCGCGTGTAACTCAGGCCAACGCCGCACCGCGCGGTCGATGTCGCTTTCCTCGATCAGCCCCTGCCTCACGGCCGCCACGAGGGCGCCCTACTCGCTGCCGCAGTTGAGGTCGCAGCCGGCTTTTACCGCTTGCGCGGCGGCTTGCTTAGGCGTCGAGGCCGTCTTGTGGGCCTTGTAGATGTCCTGGCTCGCGCCGCAATCGGAAACCACGAATCCCGGGAAGCCCCAACTCTATCGGAGGATCTGGTCTAAGAGTCGCGAGTCGGAAGAAGCCGGCGTGCCATCCACTCGATTGTAGGAGCACATCACGGAGTAAGCATGACCTTCGCGGATGGCGGCCTCGAAATGCGGGAGATATGACTCGTTCATATCCTCTTCGCTGACGCGCGCGTCGAATCCGTGCCGGTCAGGCTCTGGGCCGCTGTGCACTGCAAAGTGTTTGGCTGTTGCAATCGTCTTCAAATATCGCGGATCGTCTCCGTGCAAGCCGCGGATATAGGCGACCGCCATCCGGCCAGTGAGGTAAGGATCTTCCCCGTAGGTCTCCATACCTCTTCCCCAGCGGGGATCGCGGAACAGATTGATGTTAGGCGCCCAATAAGTGAGCCCTTGGTTCATGCCGTGTTTTCCCCGGCGTACGAACTCGTGGAACTTCGCCCGGGCTTCGTCCGAAATTGCGTTCGCCACGCGGCCGATCAGAACCGGGTCCCAAGTGGCCGCCAATCCAATGGGTTCCGGGAACACAGTGGCCCTTCCGGAAAAAGCGACGTCGTGCAAGCCTTCGCTCCACCAGTTGTAGGCCGGGATCCCCAGCCGCTCGATGGCCGGCGAATCATTCATCAATTGAGAGACTTTCTCTTCCAATGTCATGCGGCTTAGCAGATTGTGGATTCGCGGATCCGCCGTCTGCGCATGGCACGCTAAGGCGTAATTCAAGAACAGCACCAGCCGACAGGTTGTTCCCAGCAGACGCAACCTCACCGCCTGACGCCTCTTGCCCATTTCCATCTATTCCTCCCTCCAATCACTCGAGCCAAGTCGCGGGTTCATTGGTCGCTTCGCCTCTCTGGCGTGAAACAGCAGATAGTCCAGGTCGCAAGTACCCCTTTGGAGCTAGCGACGATCGATGGCAGTCCAAGCGATCCGTATGAATGCACGCTCGCCCGTCCATAACGGGCTAGTGCCACGCATGGATAAACTGGGGCTGGAGGTTCACCAACCCGATGGCTCAAACGATCGAAGTAATCGCCGATTATCAGGATCAGTGCGGCGAGTGCCCAGTCTGGAATCCCGAGCGCAGCGTGCTCAACTGGACCGATTGCACGGGCCTGCGTTTCTACGAGTACGATGGGGTCCGTCACAAGATTTTGCGCTCTGGATTCCAGGTGAACGGCTTTCGCGTCCATCGGAACGGTGGCTTCGTAGTCGTCAACAACGAAGGTGTTTGGTACTGGGATGGAGTCGGTGCCCCGGGATTGATTCTTGCGCAGGCTGAGGGCGAAGCCTGTCAGCTCAACGACTGCATTGCCGACAGCCACGGCCGCCTTTACTCCGGTTCGTGCTTCTACGATCCGCAAGCGGAATATCCGCTCGGGAAGCTCATTCGAGTCGATCTCGACGGCACGGCCTGCATCCTTGACGACGGCATTCAACTGGCCAACGGATTGGGTTTTTCTCCCGACGACCGGACTCTGTATTTCACTGACACCGCAGCCAGGACGATCTACGCCTACGACTACGATCCGGCGACGGGCGACGTGAAGAACCGTCGTACATTCGTGAAAGTGCCGGCGGACCAGGGCTTGCCGGACGGCATGACGGTCGACAGCGAGGGCTTCGTGTGGTCGGCGCAGTGGTATGGCAGTTGCGTCGTGCGCTACGATCCCGACGGCTCGGTGGAGCGGCGTATCGACACGCCGGCGAAGCAGACCTCCTGCGTGGCCTTCGGCGGATCGGAACTTACGGATCTGTTCATCACCAGCGCCGCCAAGTCCGAGCCGATGCCGGTTATGCCGCCTGGTTATGATGCGGTAAACGGGTGTTTCGGCGGGCCGCTATACCGCGTCCGGCTGGAGATCCGGGGCCGCGCGCAAGCGCAGGCGCGCATTTCGATGCCCGGCCGGTAGCCGGCCGCCTGGAACGAAAGCGCCGCTGCGAGAGAGTTTCATCTTAACCACGCCTCGGGCACTGCCAGCCTGTGTGTGACTTTAGCGCTCCGCTTCTTCGAACACGGCGCAGTTGCTGGCTCGCTTTAGCCGCCAAGCTTCGTACTCCGAGGTGAGGAACGTGGCAGCGATGACGCACGCGCCGCCGGCGAGATGGAGCACGGTCAGCTTCTCGCGCAAAACCAAGCTCGTGATGACCACGCCGAAGACCGGCAGCAGATACACCGAGACCGAAATCTGGCTGACCGCGAGCCGGTTCAGCACCCACATCCACAGCACCATGGCGAGTCCCCAGGAGAGCCCGCCGAGAACCACCAATGCGCCCCACGCCGCCAGCGGATAGCTTTCCGCGTGGTAGAAGGGCCGCCGATCGTAGAGGGCCGAAAGCAGCGCACAGCAGAGGATCGCCACGAAGTAGCCGTAGATCAGTACTTCCAGTTCGTTGAAGCGCTCGAGCAGTCGCTTACTGAAAACATTGTAGAAAGCGCTGCCGGCGCCGCCCAAAAAGATCGCTAGATTGCCCGCGAGTAAGGCCAGCGAGAACGACCCGCCGGCCAGATCGCTGCGCGAGACCAATACGGTTCCCGCCAGAGCCAGAGCCAAGCTGGCGAGCCGCAGCCGCGTCAGCCGCTCCTTGAGCAGCAGCCAGCCCATGACGACCATGAGCACTGGAATGGTCAACGAAAGAATGGCGGCGTTCGAAGCGCTCGAATGCGCGATACCCCACGCGAGCAGCACTGAGGGCGGCAGAAGGCCGAGCAGCGCCAACACGACAAATTCAACGGCAATCCGCCCACGCCAACACTGTTCCAGACGAGCCCCGCGGCCGCGCTGCCGCAGCCAGAAAGGGGTCAATAGAATAGCCGCAATGAGGAAAGTCCAGAAGTTGAGCGCCAGCACATCAATGTGGTCGGACGCGATCTTGTAGGCGGCGTATTGCCCAGCCCACATCAGATTCACCACCGCGAGCGTCGCGAGATTGACGAACCGGGCGCCACTGGATTTCATACTGCCAACTTGGCCAGCAGTCCGCCATCGATCGCCAGCGAGGCGCCCGTGATGTAGGAAGCTTCTGGACTGGCGAGGAAGTAAACGGCCCCCGCGACATCCTCCGGTTCGCCCATACGGCCGAGGGGTATCGCTTTGCAGACCGCGGCGGCGGCGGAAGGCGCGTCCGGCAGCGCCGCGAGCGCATTCTCCATCATGCCGGTATTGGAGGTCGCACCGGGAAGCACGGCGTTGACACGCACCCCCAAGGGCGCAAAGTCGACAGCCATGCCGCGCGTCAAGCCGAGGATGCCGGCCTTCGCGCCGGCATAAACGGAGATGGACGGCTCATTGGCGACGCCTTGAACCGAGGAGACGTTCACGATTGAGCCGCGTTGCGCCCGCAGGTGCGGCAGGGCGTACTTCGCACACAGGAACATGCCCCGCAGATTTGTCTCGACGATGGCGTTGAAATCCTCGATCGAGTACTCGTCGGCACGGGCATAGCGCTCGATGCCGGCGTTATTGCAGAGCACGTCGATACGGCCCCACTCGGCGACGGCACGCGCCACCATAGCGCGAATCGACTCTTCCGCGCGGACGTCGGTGGCAACGAACAGGGCCCGGCCGCCCGCAGCGCGAATCTCGGTCTCGGCCGCCTGGCCGCGTTGCGGATCGCGCGCCGCGATCAGCACCGCGTCTCCGCGCCGTGCGAACCACCTGGCGATGCCGCGGCCGATGCCGTAGCTTCCGCCGGTCACGAGAACGACTCGAAAATCGGTTTGCATCGAAACGGTCTCCCTGCGATGAACTTCCTCTCCGACTACGCCGTGATGAGCGTCGGCGTGGCGCGCTCGGCGGCTTCCTTGAAGCGTTCTACTGCGTCGCGATTGAACGCGACGCCGCATCCCGGCCGCCGGTGCAACGCGATTATACCGTCCACCATCGCGAGTTCGTCAGTCACCAGTCCTTCCTAGCGCCGACCTGCGCAGATTCGCCGGCCGGAGCCCGCCGGAGGCTCAGGTGCTGAGCCGTAGCCGCCATGTGGCCAGCCGCCTCGATCGAAATGTCTGTCTTCCAGAGCTACGGTACTTCGCATCTCAATTCCTCTCGAATGATCGATCATCTTATCGCATTTCGGGCCGGTGTGCCAGTGCTTTCAGCTTTCAACACTCTCAAAAGTCATTCTCAACGCGGTCAGGACTCCATCTTCCCCAAATTGCCTCACGAAAGCCCAATGGATTGACAAGACGGAAGTTACGAGCTTATGATCGATGATAGCTTATGATATTCGAGCGAGTAGCGACGCCGACTTTGCGCTGGCAGATCACCGAGCAGATCCGGGAGGCAATCCTCCATCGCCACCTCAAGGCCGGTGAGCGGATCGTCGAGCGGACCTTGGCCGCCCAATTCGGAGCCAGCCTCACGGCCATTCGGGAGGCGATCATCACTTTGGAGACCGAGGGCTTCGTCACCAAGAAGCCGAACACCTCCACCCGCGTCACCAAGCTCACCGCCGAGGATGTCGAGTCTATTTTCGAAGTGCGTCTTCTCCTGGAGCCGCACGTCGTTGCCAAGGCCGCGCGGATCGCAACGGCCGAGCAACGCAGCAATCTGGAGAAGGCCTATCTGGAGATGGTCGACGCTGCCCGCCAGGGCAATGTCCCCTCTTACGTGACCAGGGACTACGCCTGGCACGCCGCGGTGTGGGCCGTGGCTGGGAACGAGTACTTGCAGGCTGTCCTGCGACGCGCCACATTACCGCTCTTCAGTTACAGTTCGATCCGCTTCTCGGAGGGAAGGTCTTTCGACCTGCTTGCCGACGCCACTTCGCACCTGATCTTATTGGAACAGATCAAAGCCGGAAACTCCGAGGGTGCCCGGGGATCGATGGAAAATGCTCTCCGTGAGTGGCAGTCCGCCATCCGTTCGTTCGTCCTCGCCACGGAAGCAGAAGCACAGAAGAACGGTACGCCGCCCTAGCAGGCTGCTGAAAAAGAGGTTGGCGCGTCGTCTGGAGTTCCCACACTGGGCGGTAAGTCGTTGCAAACAAAGACCACCGTAACCGAGCCGCGCGTAAGCAAGCGGTTTCCGGCCTTTTTCAGCAACCTACTAGAGGACGGAAGGCACTAAGACGAAGGGCCGATGATCGATGACGCACTGAAGCCGCTCAAACTGGGAGAGGTGACTGTGGGCGCGTCGCAGTGGAACGACTCAGGCGAACAAAACATAACTCTCGCGATTAGAAAGGGCCGCCCGGTCGTAGCTTTCGCACTTGCTGCGGCCGTGTTCTGATAGTATGATGATCGATCACAACGAACCACTCGCCATGCTCGATCTTGACCCATCACAGGTTGGCTCCTCTCTGCTGGCCCTAGGAACGTCGGCGTCGCCGAGGTTCGACCCGATCCGGATCCAGCCGGGTAATGGAAGAGCCCCTTCTACACCGATCGCGGAGGGCTGGGCTGCTCAGTCGCCTGCAACGACGCCCAGTTGCCGCGCTTCCGCCCCCGTGGAGCCGCGGCGGTCTCACCGGCCCATCCACAATCCGTCCGCGTCGTCGCTGTCGATGAACTGGAGGCACCATGCCCACCCGTAGAAGATTCCTCTGCGCCGTTCCTGCGGCCGGCCTGGCCCGCGCTGCGGACGCGCCGCCGACGAATTCGTGGCGCTATCAGACCTGCCGGGCGTCAGCCGGCAAAGGCGTGCTGTTCCGCGGAAGCTACGAGATCATGCCACGCGCGGGCGACCTGCTTATCCTGGCCCTGCGCTGGGTGCCTCAGTTCGCGTGGGTCTCTCTGGACGGAAAGCTCGTCGGTGGCCGAGTATGAACCGTAGAGATGAACGCGCAACGTCGCGTTCGTGAGGAGCGTTCATGAAGAGCAAGGATTTGTCCCGAAGATGCTTCGCAAAAGCTGCAGGCGGCATGCTGCTGCCGGGCGCAGTAGGTTTATGCAGTTCGGGAGTACTGGCGGAAACAGCACCGGATGGTGCCCACGAAGTATTTCCTTACGGCACCCACATCTACCGCGAGCCTCCAATTCCGATAGAGCAGTTGCATGATGATCTGCCTCTATTGAAGCGTCTCGGCTTTACCATGGTGAAGATCCAGGAATCATGGTCGGTGGACGAGCGCACAGAAGGCCAGATCGACTTATCGCGCATCGCTCGGCTCGTTTCCGATGTGCGCCAGAACGGACTGGTCATCTATTTCGGTATCACGATGGAGCAGGCCCCAGCGTGGCTGTGGCGAAAGTATCCTGAGGCTCGCATGCAGTGGGAGAATGGCGAGCCCTTGACCGATCCGACTCAGTATCTGCTGCCGTCCGATGGTAAACCGGGACCGTGCTGGAATCACTCGGGAGCAAGGGCCGCGGCTATCCGGTTCATCGAAGCAGTCGGACGCGAAATCGGCCGATACGACAACATTCTGGTCTGGAACGTCTGGCAGGAAGTTGGTCTCGAATCGGAGGTGGGCTCGCATCTCGGTCTGTGCTACTGCCCCTCCACCATCGCTGCATTCCAATCGTGGCTGAGAACAAAGCACAGGACCCTCGACGCCCTGAACATGTCATGGCGCAGTTCCTACGGCCAATGGGAAGAAATCGATCCGCCGCGGCGCTTTACGAAGGTCCCGTCGATGGTCGATTGGCGCTACTTCATGGAGAACGTCTACTTGGCCGACGCGTTGCGCTTCAAGGCCGATGCGTTCCGCCGCAGCGACCCCGGGCACCGGCGGATTCTGGCTCACACGGCAGGACCCCGCTATGGCGGATCGTCCGACTGGCGTCTGGCGAGTGCCGTCGACATCTACGGAGGTTCCGCCTATCCAGGCTGGGGAGAATTCCAGAACCCTGACGTCTCAGACGACGAGCGCACACTGAAGTCGGATGCGGTCGCGACACAATTGAATGGGCTCATGTTGGAGTGGGACTACATACGTTCCGCCAGCGTGCACGGTGAATTCTGGGACGCCGAACTGCAGGGTGGGCGCGCCGGGGGCGGGATCAATCCCGGGAGAGTACCCGACGACGGCGACATCCGTCGATGGGTATTCGCGGCTTTAGCTGGCGGCGCGCGCGGCATTTGTTTTTGGAATCACCGCTCTGAGCCGTTCTGGGATGAAGCCTATGGATTTGGGCTCATGGAACTGCGCGGTGGCGAAACCGCGCGCGCCCGTGAGGCCGGGCGCATCGGCCGCGCCATTACCGAGAGAGCCGCAGACGTGCTCGGAGAAGGGTCTGTGCCGCAGTCTGATGCCGCCATCCTGATTGACGAGGATCTGTGGAGTTTCGTCTCAGCCTCAGGAGTGGAGCTGAAGAACGCTTTTGTTTCGAATATACGCGGAACGCACCTTGCGTTTTGGCAGGAAGGCATACCGGTGGACTTCCTCGACACGCGAGACATCTCGGTGCTCGGGAGCAAGTACAAAGCGCTCATCTTCCCATTGCCGATCGCGCTCTGTCCCGACGTGATTCGTGTTTTGCGCTCGTACGTACAACAAGGAGGCCTGCTCATCTCTGGCGCGTGCCCTGGCCGGTATGATGGCTACGGATTCGGCATGCCCGGCGAGATGCCGGACGCTGTGGCTGACCTTTTTGGCGTCGGACACCAGCAGTTGATCTCGCTCGCCGGACGGAAGCCGCATCCCTCGCAGAGTGCGTTCGTTTCAAAAGACGTTGCGCCGATCTTGCTGCGTGGAGTGGGCTACTACAATGCGGCGCTAGTGAAGCCGTCGTTCTATCTGCAATACCTGAAGCCGAAAAATGCGACACCCGCTCTGATGTACCGTGAGGAGGTGGTCGGCGCAGTGAATCATTTTGGTTCCGGACGCGCTGTCCTGATCGGCACACTCGCCGGTTCCGCTGTATTCGACGGCGATGGCGCGGAGAATCAAGCCTTCCTCAAGACGCTGCTGGCCGACACCGGAGTGCGCGCGGATCGCGCCGGTAAGCTGACTCGGCGGCGGCGCTCGATTGGGAGCAAGTCGGCTTGGTTCCTGTTCAATGCAACGCGCGAGACCGTCGAAGAGGAGATTGCTGTACCAGGTTACAGATCTGTCGAAGATCTGTTGCAGGGGGCCCTGCAGATGCGCGACAACCGGGTGATCGTGAGAGTCGGGCCAATGGATATCGCCTGTCTCATTCTGCGCAGCTAGCGGAACCAAGCTGCCACTCCAGTGCCATACGTGATCTTAGGACGCAGCTCCGAAATTCCCCCGCCCGGTTAACACAGCGGAGAAAACCGCTCGGGCGGATTTCTCCATTCGACATTTCGTACCTGCGTCTCTCTTGGGGAGCCAATTTTTTTCCTCCGCAATTTCAGCCCCCATTAGTTAACGCCGACGCCCTCCGTTCGCCCATCCCCACCTCGCGTACTATCCCCAATAAAGCCAACCATTTCCAGGCGGCCCCGTTCTCCGCGCCGCAGCTCGGAGAGCCCGTGTGGTCGCCCCGGTGAGTCCCTCTTCTCCCCCTCTGGCCTGACTTCTCCACGACGCCGGAGAACGTCTGGGCTTGGTTAACACGACCGTCCGTCTCGGTTTACATTTTTCGAATTCGCTGCGTATGTTTACAGAGACTGCGAACGTGACCATATATCGTGAAAACGTTACTCGCCTGGCGACCCCCGGAAGCGTGGCGCCAGCCCCTGGGGCGTTTGGCTGGCAGGCCACTCTTTCGGGACGCTGGCTTGCAAGGACTTTGTGCCCTTGATTCAGGTGCTAAGAAGTGAGGGTGCCAAATCTGCTGATGCGAGTGCAACATCTGCAGGGAGGCGGGTTGTGAGGTCCCGGCAGGAGAGGGGCCACCCTGCTGGAGGCACCTTTCGTCCCGCCTTTCCAGGCAGACCGCCTTTGCCGAGGCTCCTGTGGCGTCAATTACATCCGCAGACGGCGCGTCGACACTCTGTCGTGAACGCCAAGCCGATCGCACGTCAGGGTGATTCCCGGATACGGCTCCTATCGTTCACATTGTCAACAGCTCTCTTATTCTGTCGAGGCCTCCTTCGGTCTGGGGTTGTGCCAACAGCCACCTGAAGCGAGGATTGCGTCGGCTTCTTTAGGCCCCCAGCTATGACGTCTGTAGGGACGCACGCGGTCGTGTTTCCGAAGGACTGGATCGACGACCGCCCACGCGGCTTCGACTGCGTCCTCACGGGTGAAAAGCGCTCCGTCGCCGCTCATGGCATCGCCCAAGAGCCGCTCGTAGGGCGCTTCGTCTCCCGGTCGTTCCTCGAGTAGGTAGAGCTCGCGCTGCTCCCCGACGTAATCCTTGCCTGCGAGTTTTACACGAGCGGCGAGGGCGATCGCCGACTCGGGAGAGAGCCGAAAGCGGACGTAGTTGGCTGGGCCTGTCGCCGCCGCCGAGTCCGCAAAAAGCCGCTGAGGCGGCGGTTTCAGTTCCACCAGAACCTCGGTCGCCGTCTCGGCCAGATACTTGCCGGAGCGTAGGTACCATGGCACTCCTTCCCAGCGCCAGGAGTCGATGAAAAGCCGCAGGGCGCAAAAGGTCTCGACGTCGGAGTTCTTCGCCACGCCGGGCTCCCTCCGGTAGCCAGCGTACTGGCCCCGCACCAAGTCAGCGCGCTTTAGCGGGCGCATGGCTTGGAAGATTTTGGCCTTCTCGTTTTGCACGGCTCCAAAGTCCCGACCGGGCGGTGGCTCCATGGCCAGAAGCGCGACGATCTGGAAGAGGTGGTTCTCAATCACGTCGCGCAGACAGCCGGCCGATTCGTAAAACGCCCCACGATCCTGCACGCCGAAATCCTCGGATAGGGTGACCTGGACGCTGGCCACATAGTTGCGGTTCCAGATCGGCTCCAGAAACGAATTAGCGAAGCGGAGATAGAGGATATTCATGATCGCCTCTTTGCCGAGGAAGTGGTCGATGCGAAAGATCGAGTCTTCCGGAAACACCTGCCGCGCGACGCGATTCAGCTCCTTCGCGGAGGCCAGGTCCCGCCCGAACGGCTTTTCGACAATGACGCGCGCATGCTCGGCCAGGTTGGCGGCGCCGAGCCCCTTGATCACCATTCCGAAGAGCGAGGGTGGAATAGCGAGGTAGTGCGCCGGGCGCCGGGCGTTACCCAGCGCCCGCTTGATCGCCGTGAACGTGTTCGGATCGTCGTAATCCCCACTTACGTACTTGAACGAGGACAGAAGATCGTGGAGCGCACGCCGGTTATCGATCCCGCCCGATCGCTTAATGCTGTCCGTCACGCGTCTGTGCAGCCGCGCCAAGTCCCACTTCGGCAGGGCGACGCCGACTACTGGGACGTTGAGGGTCCCGCGTTTCACCATCGCATAGAGGGCGGGGAAGATCATCTTGTTGGCGAGATCGCCCGTCACGCCGAACAGCACCAGCGCGTCTGAATGAGGGGCAGTCATCGGGCACGTCCTTTCGCTGAGACGGATCCTTCCGCATGGCCGCGAGGCCGAGGCTTGGGCTTGCACTCCCATGGACGAAAGCCAGCCGCCCAGGGGTTTCGCCTTTGATCGAAGCCAGCAGGCGAAGGCAAATTATTGATGTTATTCGCAGCGCATCCGCCCGCTACCGCCCCGTTGGCCGTCGCACTCATGACTTTTTCTCGACATGACCGCCGAACCCGAATCGCATCGCGGAGAGTAATTTGTCCGCGAAATCTTCTTCGCCTCTTGACATGAACCGCTGGTACAGAGCGGCACTCAATACCGGGGCCGGGGCTCCTTCGTCCACGGCGGCCGCGATGGTCCAACGACCTTCCCCGGAGTCGGACACCCGGCCCGAGAACTCCGAGAGATCATTGTGCCCGTGCAATGCGCTGGCGGTCAGATCCAGCAACCATGAGGCGATTACGCTGCCACGCCGCCAAACTTCGGAGACATCGGCGAGATTGAAATCGTATTGATAATGTTCTGGATTGCGCAGCGGTGTCGTCTCCGCATCGACCGGGCGGTCCTGCTTGCCCACGTTGGCGTGGCGCAGAATGTTCAGCCCCTCGGCGTACGCCGCCATGAGGCCGTACTCGATTCCATTGTGAATCATCTTGACGAAATGGCCGGCGCCGGAAGGCCCGCAATGCAGATAGCCCTCCTCGGCCGTACCGGCGGATTTATCACGTCCCGGAGTGCGCGAAACACCGCCGCATCCCGGCGCAAGCGTCTTGAAGATCGGATCCAGGCGGCGGACGGGCTCAGCCTCGCCTCCAATCATCAGGCAGTAACCGCGCTCGGAACCCCACACACCTCCGCTGGTCCCGACGTCGAGGTAATGAACCCCTCGCCGCTGCAGTTCTTTGGCGCGCCGGATGTCGTCGATATAGTAAGAGTTGCCTCCATCCACTATAATGTCGCCCTGTTGCATCTGGGCGGCAAGGCCATGCAGCGTGTCATCGACCGCCGCAGCGGGCACCATCAGCCACGCTGCGCGCGGCGGCTCCAACTGGGCTACGAAATCGTCGAGCGACGTGGCCCCACTGGCACCTTCCTTCGCCGCGCCTCGAACGCTATCTTCGTTCCTGTCAAAGACGACGCATCGATGGCCGCCTTGTGAAAGCCGGCGAACCATCTTGGCGCCCATCCGCCCCAAGCCGATCATTCCAATCTGCATTTCTGGACTCCTTCCATTTCAGGACTTCTCGCCGGAACGGATACGCGAACAGTTCCTATCAACAGAACAATTCCACCTTTTCACTCGATAAGGAAATCAGCGGACCGTCCATGGTTCATAGCACGATGTACTTCCAAACAGGACCGACTTTTCGAAGGCGGAGGCCGATGGGCCGGAGCAGTGGAAAGCCACCGAACTCGAAAAGCAATATCTGCACTTGAAAATGCGGAATTTGCCGACGCCATCTGGGAATGCCGGTTCTACAGCGATCCGTTCCCTAGCAGCTCACGAAGAAACGAGGAGCGTCTTACCTCTGTCTCGCCGGTCGCGCAGGCCACCAAGTACCGGCTCGGCATGCAAGTCAACACGCAAAGTGTTGTCCTCAAAGAGCGTATCCAGAAGGAACCGCTTTCCTGCAAACGCCGTCTGCACCCGTTGGGCCGCCCCATCGATGCCAATCTCGTAGTCGTGCACTGTTCTCTGACCTCTTCCGGGTATAGCGGTCGCACGTCTCGCTCCACTGTCTCCGAGGCCGACTAGTTGAATTGAGGTGGAGCAAGTTTCGGGTATTGACCCCCATCAAGTTTGAATACCCCCAGTGCAAGTTCCGGCGTCACCCGCCACCCCCACGCTGGAAGCACCCCTGGAAATGGTGCTGGGCCTGTATGGCCTGTATCGCTGTTCCAGCGGTACGGTCAGGCTGGTGTGCGCGGGACGGGGGCGCGCGGAGCGCCGTGCAAGTGGATGTGTCGGCATGGGTGCCATAGAGGAGTGGTCCAACCACTCGTGGATGGCGAGGTCGTTGCCTACCGCTTGTGACGAATCGGCCAGCGCCTCCCTGACAGAATCCTGTTGAGCGCTTGCACGTCGAACTCTTCGGCCTGGAATGCCCCGCCAGCCCACGTCATGAGATCCCGGAAATCCCTGTGGCCGGGATTGAAGATGACCTTCAGAAACCGTTCGTAGCCAGAAGTGCCGCCAACATCTTCCGGTGGACATCGGCGCTCACCAGCAAGACAGATTGGAGTTCTGAGGACATCGTTCGCCGGGATAACCTTCTCCAGCACAACCTCGTGTCGCCAGTTGTCCCGTATGGTCCGGAAACTGGATCTGCTTGAAATGGCGCAGGTTCGTCCCTGCGCATGGAGGCTCGGGATAATGGTCTATCGATATGCCCAGGGTCCTGGATCCGTTCCGGTTCGTGGTGATCGCCGTCGCCGGGTGGATGAACCAGCGCCAACTGCAGATCATCGATTATCTTCGCGAGGAGAACCGGGTGCTTCGCGAGCAACTCGGCGACAAGCGGCTACGGCTCAATGATGACCCAGCGCCGAAGATTGGCCGCGAAGGCCAAGGGGTTAGGACGGAAGATCCTGGCGGAGGTGGCCACGATTGTCACGCCCGAGACCTTGCTCGCCTGGCATCGCAGACTGATCGCACAAAAGTACGACGGAACCAGGAACCGCCGGCCACGGCGACCTCGCACCGCCGGAGCGATCGAGGCTTTGGTGGTTCGAATGGCAGAAGATAACCGCGACTGGGGCTATCGGCGGATCCAGGGCGCATTGTCGAACTTGGGACACGAGACAGCCCGTAGCACGATCGCCGAGATTCTGGAGCGGCATGGCATCGAGCCGGCGCCGGAGCGGAGCCGAAAGACAACCTGGAAAGAGTTTCTCACGCAACACTGGGAACTGATCGTGGCTGCAGACTTCTTCACAATCGAAGTATGGACGCGGCGCGGGCATCGGCGGTCTGCCAGATTCTCAGGATTTCCCCTTCGGGAAACATGCCGACAAAGGCAGCCAGATTCTCCTCAGTGAAATCGGTGAACCTTAGCCGCAACGCCGATTTGATTTGGGCTACCAGCGCGCCCTGCGGATCCTCTGGCGTGTCGCGTGACGCGCCAGTGGGTGCGAGCTATATCGACGCATGAGTGAACGAAGAGCATAATGCGTCCGCCGGGGCAAGCCAGCGATGCCCTGCCGAAAACGCTCACCGCGACATTTCCGCCACCTGGAGAGCCAGTCGACTGGCATCAAGATCAGTACGATTGCACAACACCACAATCGTCAGCCTCTCTGCTGTGAACCGCTCTATCGCCGTGCTGAACCCGCGCGTACTGCCCGAATGCCACATGCGCGGACGGCCCGCGTAGGGATCGACAAACCACCCGAAGCCATACGACACAGGCTTCCCGGGATTCAGATTGTCGCCGCCCGGCGCCTCGGGCCACCGCGTTTCTCCTCCACCGGCGAGCTGGACTGCCGTCAAAGCTGGCTCCATCTCCGCCTCGCTCAGCAGCGTGTGCCGTGCCAACGCTTGGTCCCATTTCGCCAGATCCACCAGGTTCGAATACACGCCGCCGTCCCCCAGAGTCGCCGAGGTCGAACTCTGGTCGGTCTCCACGAAGCCCTCCGCCCGCTTCGTGTGTCCATAGGCGCGGTTGGGTACGCCGTTGCTTCCCTTGACATACGCCAGCGTGTGATTCATGTGCAGCGGTTGAAAGATGCTTTGGCGCAGGAACTCGCCGAACGGAATCCCCGACACTTTCGCCACGATCAGACCGAGTACGACATATCCCGAGTTGCTGTACGCCCAGCTCGTCCCGGCCGCGAATCTCGGAGTCGTTTGCCGCTTTAATAGCGACAGAACCTCGTCGTCGCGTATCTGCCGGGTCTCGGTCCACGCGCCGTCGCCCATCAGATCCTCATAATCGGGCAGTCCCGCCGTGTGGGTCAGCAGATGCCGCACCGTGATCGCACGGCCGTATGCCGGGAAGTCGGGAAAGATCCCGGTCAGCCGGTCCTCGTACCGCAGCTTGCCGTCGTGCACCAGCAGCATCACGGCCATGGCGGTGAATTGCTTGGTGAAGGAAGCCAGCCGGAAGTTGGTCCTGGCGTTGATGCGTGCGAACGTCCGCAGGTCGCGCACACCGTACCCACGCTGCACTATCGTCTTGTCATCCTTCCGCACGAGAACCGCGACGCCCGGCGATTTTCCGTCAGCTAGCGGGGTGAAAATCGAGTCGACTTGCTGTGGCTCCGCCGCAGTCGCGATGCCGGCGCTGATCATCAACAGCCCTGTAATAACTCTCATGGTCCAAGTCAAGAAGGATTGCATGTGGCGGGCAGATCTTCAAGATGCCATGGGAGACCGGCAAGCGAGAACGCCAATCCCCATTTTCGCTATAGCGCCCGATCCAGTGCGTTCGGACGTTTGATTTCGATGGCCGGATTCACGAATCGCCCATGCAGGAAAGTGCAAGCAGCGAACTCGGCCTTCCGTTGGGCCTACAGTGAGCTCAAATGAGCCCACTGGAGATTCTCCGGCCTTCGGAATTGGCACGTTCTACGAACTCGCGCACCAGCGCGTTCGCCCACCGCTCCTCAGAGCGTCCCGGCCGAACATCGCCTGTTTGCCAAGTCTTTAGGATCTCTGCTTCAGGAAACTCCCCGACGAACGCGGCTAGGCCTTCCGGGGTGAGGTCGGTGAACAGGCGGCCATCCCTCTCCCGCTGCCCCGTACCGTGCTTGAAGGACATGTAGATCACGCCGCCGTGTCTCGCCGCTCGCAGAATCCGGCGAAACGCATCATCCAGTTGGGCACGCGGTACATGAAGCAGCGAAGCGGAGGCCCAGATCCCGTCGAACTCTTCTGCGACTTCCATCTCGCGCGAGCCGCTGGATCCTGGTCTACTTCTCGACACTCTTGAAGCGCGCCTTGTCCTCCTCTCGGCTCGTGCTTGCTGACAAGCTTCGAGATGGAGCCGCGGATGGTGCGCTTCTGCCCGTCGGTCGCGAGGTGACCTCGTGCGACGACAGCACCGTCCGCTCTTGCGTCTCCTCGCGCAACTTGGCACCGCACGACGTCCATCTTGGTGGCGTCCATTGATGGCAATGAGCTTCGCAGGCGCCTTGGTGTCGACCAGCGCGCTGAAGCGCACCTTCCCAAGCCGCGAGAGTCTTGTGACCCCTATGCAATCAGCCAGCATTCGTGGGTGACGAGCGGTTCGTGAGTGCCCCCGCCGGTTGGGAAGGAATAAGGCCCGCCGCTAGGAGTCGCATACCACAACCATACGCCAGGGCGAATTGGTCCGGATCGGACCCAGTTCAACGTTTTTCTGCGACGGGTTCTGGCTTCGCCTCGGCGAACCGGTAACCGATGTGGCTGTCGGTCAACAGATAGACGGGTTCAGCCGGGTCCTCTTCGAGCTTCTTCCGCAACTGGCGAATGAATGTCCGCAGGTATTCCAGCTCGCCACCGTACTCAGGCCCCCACACCGCACGCAGCAGGCGCACGTGCGTCATCGGTAGACCAGCATGCGCCATTAGATAGCGCATGAGGTCAAATTCTTTCGGCGTCAGGTGAACTGGCTCGCCGGCCTTGCGAACGAGCCGTCGCGCCGGATCAAGCTCGATATTCCCAATTTGAATTACCGCGTCAGGGTCGGAATGAAAACTGGATGAACGCCTCACCGCTGCCCTGATGCGCGCCGCCAGTTCGCGGATGTGGAAAGGCTTAGTGATGTAATCGTCCGCACCAGCATCAAGCGCCGCTATCTTGTCTTCCTCGCTGTCGCGCACAGTTAGCATCAGAATCTCCAGGCGGGGCAGGCTGCGCCGAATCTCGCGACACGCCCGGACGCCTCCGATTCCCGGCATGTTGATGTCCAGAAGAATGACATCGTATTCGGCTGCACGAACGAGATCCAACGCTGCCTCGCCGGTGTCGGCCTCGTATACTTCGAACCCCATCCCATGGAGCGTGCTGTGCAGCGCGCGTCGAATGGAACTCTCATCGTCAACGACCAGAATCTTGCCGTGCGACTGACTCATATTGTCTCCTCTGACCACGCGGAAGCGCGAAGAAGAACGTGGTGCCCGAATCCTCGTTGCTGACTACCCAGGTTCGGCCGCCATGGGCTTCCACGGCCTTCTTTGTTATCGATAGGCCGAGTCCCGTGCCTGGCGCCCGATGCCGCGACTCCTCAGCGCGGAAGAAACGATCGAAGATTCGCTCCCTGTCGGCAGGCCGGATCGGCGGACCCTCATTATGTACGGCGATGATAGTCTCTCCGAGATTCTCCTCGGCGCTGACAGAGATGGGAGATCCGGGCGTGGAATACCTGGACGCGTTATCGATGACTTGCTCGAGTGCCGTCGTCAGTATTTCACGGTCGCCATAGATTTCCAGCGAAGATGCGCTCTCGGGCACACTCACGCGTCGCCCATCGAGTTGTTCTCGATGTCGCGCCAGGGCATCTTCAATCAGCGTCAGCACAGATATGCGCTCCCGCCGCAGTCCGACATCAGCGGCATCGATCCGCGCCATCTGCAGGAGCTCTGAGGTCAGATGATTCAGGTGTTCCGCCTGCTCGTCAATGAGAGTGGCCAACTCGGCGTCATCTGGAGAGAGGCGCCCGGCTACGAGAAGCCCCGAGCTTGCCGTTAAAATCGCCGTCAGCGGCGTCTTGAACGCATGGGCAAGCGCGTCGAGAACAGCCGTCCGAAGTTGTTCACTCTGGCGCGCGGCTTCGGCCCTGCTCTCATTTTCGAATGAGCGCGCGCGCTCGAGCGCAATGGCCGACAATGAAGCAATCGGGGCACTCGCAAGCCGGTCAAGTTCAGGGCCGCAGAGTGCGATTCCACCGACGGGGGTCACCCCGAGTCGCAAAACGTGCGCCCAAGAGAAATTTTCAGGACCCTGCAGAGTCCGATCCTGGAAGAAGGCATCGCGCGCGAGTTGTCCAAGCTCGCTGGCCCTCGAACCAGTCGCGTCCAAGCGTGCCAGCTTGGCGTCGAAGAGGGCTACGGTCTCGGTTCCGAAAATCTCCTGAATTAGGGACACGAGTTGTGGCCCGATCATCTGTCGGCGATCGAGAAGGAGAATCCGTTGGCTGATTTGGTACAGTTTCTCGACCCCCACCCGCTGTCGCGCCTCGGCTCGCGCTTTGGCTTGTACCCGCGTCGAGAGCCGGCTTACGATCAACGCGGCCATCTCGAAGGTGGCAAGGGCAACCCAGTCCTGCGGATCCGATACCCTCCAGGTGAGTAAGGGAGGAACGAAGAAGTAATTGAGGCAATTGACCGCGACCAGTGACGTGATGCTGGCTTCCCAAAAACCCCAGACAACGGCAACCATCACCACAATCAAGAAGAAGAGGGAACCGGAGGCGGAGAGGTTCAGATGCAACTGAAACGCGCAGAACGTCGCTAGCGCGACAGCCAGCAGCCCGGCGAGGCATCCGAGCATTCGCCTCAGACTAGTGCGCAAGGCCTTCAGAACCCTTAGCCAGCCGTTCGCTTTCGCCCCAGAGTTTGATTCATCGACGAGGCCAGTCACAGGTGCCGTTTTCCCGTCCATGGCTTCCGCCCATGGACAACAAAGTTCACCTCCATTATCCACGTCTGCGGCAGCGCAGGTTTCACGCACCAAACAAACACGATTCTAATCGATGTTGGTGCGTCTTTCCCGGCGTTCGCCCGAGTGGTGTCGCAGTGCGGCCGAGGCTCCCGAATTGCCGTTCCGGTGGAGACGCTCTTCAATGCGACGATCTCCCGTCCAGCGAAAACGAGGCCGGAGCCGCTGTGACCCGATATTCCAGCCAGCGCGGATGCAGCCCAAATACCAAGGCGACGGCACATGACGAGCCTTGCCGCTTGAGTCGTGTGGCGGACGCCGATTGCCGCCATGTACTCTTCAGCGGAGCGAGAAAAACTATTCCGGATTCATGCTCGGCTTTGTCGCTCTGGGGGCGCTATGCATCCTGGGTCAGTCAGGACGATACCCAGCACGAGCGTAGGCCCTCAACCCTGAGCCTGCAACCTTAACCTTGATGCGACGCCATTCAGCTTTGCGACCATCGCTGTGGGGTACGTACCCGATCGTATACTGATTCCGCAGCGCATGACCAATACTGACAACCGCTTTGGCGAGTTCCTTTTGATCGCGCACCACGAAGGCGATCCCACCGGTTCTTGCCGCCAGCTCATCAAAAAACTGAAGTCCTTGCCTTTGTTGACTCAGTGCCATGGCCTTGCCAAACGGCGCCATCGCCGAGGCATCGCCCGGCGCGATCGTGTAGATCTGGGCGTCCGATTCTACCGCGAGTTCGCGAAGCTCCTTGCTGGTGTATCGGCTGTGATTGTCCATTCCGTCGGAAATAACCAGCAATGCCTTGCGCGGATGGACGCCCGCGCGCAACTCTTTTAAGCTGTCGTAGAGCGCATCGATCAAAGCGGTGCTTCCGGCGGCGTTCTCGAATGCGACCCGATGCAGAATTTCATCAAAGTCCCTCGTAAAGCCGGAGTATGCTCGCGGGCGCGTCGACACGGCATTGAGGAAAGCTTCGTCGCCTGGATTGGCGTCCTCGAGCAGGGCACGCAGAGCTTGTTTGGCGGCCCCGAGAGACCTCTTCATGCTGCCGCTCAGATCCAGCACGATTCCCATCGAAACCGGCGCGTCTTCTTCGCTAAAGGAGCGAATCTGTTGCTCGACTCCGTCCTCGGTCAGCAGGAACGCATTGCGTGCCAACCCATTGACAATGGCCCCGCGACGGTCAACCACGTTGACTGGAACCAGAACCAGCGCGGAGTCGGCGCGGAAGGCCGGAAGTTCCATTGATGGACGCTTCTCCGCCTTGGCAGACTGTGTCGTGGACATGGCGACGACGGCCATCGCTAGAATTCTTCCGACCGAAAACCATCTCGAGCTACGCGACCGCATGAGAGACTAACTCCTCCTCTCCAACACGCATGGCGAGTTGGAAACTCTTTCCGCACCCCTAAAACACGTCGACGAACTGCCGGTGCTTTCGACTCTGGAAGCGCGAACCCGTCCAGACGCGAAGCCAGCCGCGCAAAGAGAGCAGGAAGGCCGCGTGCAATCGCTTGTACGCCGGAGGAAGCCTTGGAATAACCGGCACCGGCGACGCGAAGGAAATGGCATGTTCGCGGATTGCCGGCCACACTCCGAGCTAATCGAGCACATAGGCGGCTGCAATCGAACCTTACCTTCGATATCCAATGGGTTCTGCTTCTCCTGCATATGGTGCATAGAGAAGTCTAGGCCGGCGGGCATGAAGATCGCATAAATGTCGGGAAGACAACTCATTCATCCCTACGAGCCGAATCCGCTTCCCCTCTCTCAAAGACTAGGGATTTGCCTCGATCTCGCGAGGCGCGTTCCGTGCATAGAAAAACCTGACGAAGCCCATCAAATCTTTGCATGCCCTCGCCAACTCCAAGCAATGCTTTCACTTACAGCAAACCGACGAGCTCATGTGAGGAAAGACACGTGTATCTTCATGCCTTCCTTATGTGTCGCCCCGCACAATCGTCTTTACGATTTACAGATCCGCGTGCGCTGAAGCGAATCGGCGTCGCAAGTTGGGAACAGCGCAAATGAGTTCAACGGTCCAACAGACGTCGACAATGCCTGAGGGGGGCACAAAGGGAAAGTTGCTGATTGTGGACGACGAGACAGCGATTCGTTGGGCGTTGCGAAAGACACTTCAGGGTATGCAGTTCGAAATTGTGGAAGCAGAGACTGGGGAGCAGGCAATCGCGTTGGCTCGCACGATTCGGTTAGACGCCGTGCTGCTGGACATTGCAATGCCAGGCATGAATGGAATCGAGACCTGCAGGACGATCCGTAAGCTGATGCCGCTGCTCGGCATAGTAATGTTGACCGTGCGAAACGCGGAAGAAGACAAGATCCTGGCGCTGGATGCAGGCGCGGACGACTATGTAACAAAGCCATTCCACGTGAGGGAACTGGCGGCTAGGCTTCGTGCTGTCGTGCGCCGCGTCCAAGCGTCTCAGGCCGACGAGGCCGCTGCAATCCGGATTGGAGAGATCGAAATCGATCCGGCACGGCGGCAGGTTAAGCGAGCGGGAACGTTAATCCACATGACTCCCAAGGAATATGAGCTGCTTTATTTTCTGATGTCGCACGCCGGACTTCCACTCACGCACGCGCGCATTCTTGCTGCCGTTTGGGGACCGGAATACGGCGGCGAACTGGAGTACCTCCGCACTTTTGTAAGGCAATTGCGAAAGAAACTGGGCGATGATGCCACCTCGCCTAAGTACGTTATTACCGACTCGCAAGTCGGCTACAGGTTCAGGGCGGAAACCGATTTGGTCGCCGGAGGACGAGCGTGACAACTGCGGCTATCGAGGATCATCATAGACTTTATTCACAAGCCGTCATGGAGGTGCCTGCCGAGTATTTCTCACTCCCGGCGATTGCACATAAGTGCCCTCATGCGAAAGAGTTAGCGGCACCTCTGAACGGGGCGTCTGCTTGCCATTGCGCGCTGCAAATCCAAGTTTTCAGAGATCGCTGCGCACCGTCTTCATGCATTCCTTATACATCCGGCTCCATACTAACAGCCGTATTCAGGACGATCTACCCATGTAGTGTAGTCACCTCGCTCGAAACGCGTTGGACGGAACCACCACCGTAACAGCGCGTGGCGAAGATCGCAGGACAAGTTGCCCCGAACAAGCCGCCCATGCAGGCGACATCGCTCGCGCTATGTCTGCGTGTTAGCGCCCCACGAACAGACGACAGTGACTTTGGTTTCAGAAAGGACATTTATGACTCGCAACTCAGTTTTCTCCGCCGTTGTGTCCGCCTGCATCGCTTTGCAGTTGGCGACGTTGCCCATCCCTGCGATCGGGCAGGATTTGTTCGGCGGTCTCAGCGGGGTGACTCGAGACTCTGCCAATATGCAGCCGGTGCCAGAAGTACGAATCACAGCTCACAACATTAACAGCGGTACGGACCTCACTGCAATCAGTGGCTCTAACGGAACTTTCACTATGGCTAGGCTCGAACCAGGGCTGTACCAGGTGGCAGCAGCGAGAAGCGGGTTCATCAGCTCGACGGCCAAAGTGGAAGTTGCCGCTTCAGGGACGAATCGGGTCGATTTCCTGCTGGCGGCCAGCGGTCCGTTAAGTTCGGCAGCGAAAGCCTCTCCGGCGGCCATTGATGCACCCGCGTCCGCGGTTATGGAGGAGCTTGAGGCTCTGAAGAGCCGGATTGAACAGCTCGAGGCGGCGCTGAAGGCTCGCGAAGCGCCGGCGCAGCCGGTCGCTGCAGCGACAACCCCGGCAACAAGTGGGCCTGCGCCTTCTCCTCAGCCAGCACCAGCGGCGTCCGCGCCAGCCACACCAACCATTCCGGAAGCCCTTCGGGCCCCCGACGCCAGTCCCTCCCCCGACAACGTCACTCCCTTCGCCTACGGCGACTTTACCTGGCTCAATGGCAGCCCGCGCAATAAAGACACTGTGTTGGATACCAAGTTCTTCACGCCGGAAGTACGCGTCGACACGTTTTTCTCGGAAGATTTCAATCAGCCGAAGGACCACACCATGGGCGGGTCGACCGAAATGTTCCGAAATGGCGAATTTCAGTTGGAGCAGATCAGCGTCGGTGGCGACTTCCACTGGCAGAATGTTCGCGGCCGGGTGTTATATATGGATGGCATGTTCGCCACCACGACGCCACGCAATGATGCAAGCCCAGGCGTTGGTCAGTGGGACCTGCGTGATGCCTACCGTTACGTTTCAGAAGCCTATGGCGGCTATCACTTCAATGTGAACCACGGCCTCAACATCGATGCCGGGATCTTCGTCTCCTACATCGGCCTGTTCAGCTACTACAACTTCGATAACTGGACATATCAGCCGTCGTACGTGTCGTCGAACACGCCCTGGTTCTTCAATGGATTGCGGATTCAGTGGTTCCCCACGAACAAGCTGAAGATTGAGCCCTGGATCATTAACGGGTGGCAGTCGTATGCCAAGTACAACGGTCACCGCGGACTGGGGGGACAGATTTTATATCGTCCACATGAGTGGTTATCGCTGGTCTTTAACAACTACGGCAATGGTACGGATGACCTTGCCATTCCTGGCCGCTCGCGCATCCATACGGACGACAGCGTCGAGGTTCGGTATCTGAACAACCCAGGTAATACGGGCATATCCAAGATGGCGTTCTCGTTCACCGCAGACGCCGGATGCGAATATGGCGCTGGCGTCACGTGTCATGGGGGCAAGGGAGGACCGAAACAGGATTTCCTAGGCTGGATGCTTTACAACCGCATTTGGTTCCATAGAGATCTTCTTGCCTTGACGCTTGGTGGCGGCATGATGAACAACCCGGGCCGCTACCTGACCCTGCTCCCGCCTATCAACGGTGCGGACGCCATCTCGGGCTCCCCGTACTTCACTATGAACCCCGGGGACAAAGCCCATATGTGGGACACAACTGCGACGCTTCAGTATATGCCGAAGCAGTACATCACCTGGTGGATGGAGTTTGGCTATCGCCACTCGGACGTGCCCTACTTCTCTGGTCGAGACGGCATTACGCCGCCGGGCGGAAACAACGGTTCACCCGCGGATTATGCCTGCATGAGCGGCGCCTCATCTGGGCAAGCCACCCTCGGGGCCGCTCAAGCGGCGTGCGGCGGGGCTGGCAACGTGTGGTTTCCGGATCTGCGCAGAGGCCAAGCCTCCCTTAGCGCCGGCGTACTGGTCAAGTTCTAACTAAGTAAGTTCGAGATGAAGTCTTATCAGCATACCTGTGGCGGCACGCGCGCATCCTTCGCTCGTGCCGCCGCAACTGCGATCCGGACCGTTTGCCCCATTTGGAGTTTCTTATGAAATGCAAAGCTCTGAATATTGGTTTTCTCATCGCCTGCATCTTGTCGTTGCTATTTCTAGGTGGCTGCGGGAAGGCGAAGGCAAATGAAAAGGCGGAGGCTCCGCCCGCCGCCAATATCGCCCCGGCCGTCGATCTGAGCCTGTTCAATGTCGAACATCCCGAGCAATTTCCGCTCGCAACGGCGGAGGCGCGGCCCGTGGCCCCCGAACTCGTCGTCACGGGCACGGTAATCCCGGATGTGTCGCGCAACGTCCCCGTGGTTTCGCTTGCCTCCGGCCGCGTCACTGCAATTCACACGCGCCTTGGAGACACAGTCAAGAAAGGGCAGCTCTTATTGACAATTCGGAGCGACGACGTCTCAGGCGGCTACTCGAACTACCGCAAGGCGATCGCGGACGAAGTCCTCGCCCGGGCTCAGTTGGAGCGCTCAAAAGATCTGTACCAACACGGCGCAATCGCGCAAGCCGACCTTGAGGTCGCGCAGGACACCGAGGATAAAGCCAAGGTCGATCTCGAGACCATGGCCGAGCACCTGCGCTTGCTGGGCAACGATCCCGACAAGCCCACGTTTATGGTGGACATCTACGCCCCAGTCGCTGGAACGATTACCGATCAGGAAGTGACGATTGCCTCCAGCGTCCAGGCGTTTAACACTCCCAGTCCTTTCACCATCTCCGACCTGTCTCGCGTCTGGATCATGTGCGACGTATATGAAAACGACCTCGCGGGCGTGCGGCTTGGCGACCCAGCGGACGTTCGTTTGAATGCCTACCCCGACCGGGTCTTCCATGCGACGGTTAACAACATCGGCGCAATCATGGATCCAAATATCCGAACAGCAAAGGTCAGGCTCGAGGTGGAGAACCCGGCCATCATGCGCGTCGGCATGTTCGTCAAGGCGACCTTCCGCGGCCAAAACAAAGAGATGCACACAATCGTTCCTGCCGCCGCGATTATGCGCATGCACGACCGGGACTTTGTATTCGTGCCCGCCGGCGAGAAGAAGTTCCGGCGGCTGGAAGTGGTGAGCGGCGACCTCCTGTCCAACAACATGCAAGACGTGAAGTCCGGTCTCCAACCGGGTCAGCAGGTGGTGACAAACCCACTGACCCTGGATCACGTGCTCGCTCAATAGCCGAGTGCGTGCTGTTCAGAGTCATAAAAATAGTTGCCTCGCAGGAAACAAGCAGAGAGAGAATTATGATTCGCGCTCTTGTCGACTTTGCGCTAAACAACCGGTTTGTCGTTGTCGCGGTTTGCCTTTTATTGGTGCTGTGGGGAGCAATTTCATTTCATAACCTGCCAGTGGAGGCCTATCCGGATATCGCGGACAATTACGTTACGGTGATCACCCAGTGGCCCGGGCGCTCCGCCGAGGAAGTGGAACAGTTGGTCACGATTCCTATCGAAATCCAAATGGCGGGCATGCCGCACATGACCTTCCTGCGCTCCGAATCCATTTTCGGATTGTCATTCGTGATTATGATTTTCGACGACAGTTCCGTTAACGACTGGAACCGTCAGAAGGTCTTGGAACGACTCACGCAGGTGAACCTCCCTTCTGGACAAAATCTCCAGCCTCAAATCGGTACGGACTGGAGCACCACGGGCCAGATCTACTGGTACACGCTGAGAAGCACTAACCCTCAATACGACCTCATGGAACTAAGGTCCATTGAGGACTGGGTTCTGCTCAAACAGTTCAAGTCCGTTCCTAATGTTGTCGATGTTTCCGACTTCGGGGGTACCGTCCGCGAATACCAAGTGCGTATGGATCCGAACAAGCTCATCGAATACGGGTTGAGCATTGGCCAGGTGGAACAGCAACTATCCAACAACAATATCAATGCCGGCGGCAGTTTTTTGGAGGTGGGCCAACAACAGATGAATGTGCGTGCGCTCGGGCTTTTTTCGAGCGTGCAGGATATTGGGCAGACACTTCTGAAGACGCAGACCGGCACAGCGATCCGAGTCAAGGACATTGCCGACGTGAAGCAAGGTCCCAAGATCCGTCTGGGACACATGGCGCGGGCCAACCACATGGAGGACGGGCGCATCGTCGACGAACCGGACGTCATTCAGGGCGGCGTCCTGCTTCGCAAGGGTGCGGAGGAAGAGGCGACGCTCAGAGCAATCCATGCGAAGGTGGAGCAACTGAACAACGGTCTTCTGCCCCCGGGTGTGAAAGTCGTCCCCATGTTGGACCGCAGCGACCTTCTGCGGTTCACCCTGAACACTGTGATGCGCAATCTCACAGAAGGCATGATCCTGGTCACGGTCATCCTTTTCCTCTTCTTGTTGAACGCCCGGGCGGCTTTTATTGTGGCTCTCACGATTCCGTTCTCTTTGCTCTTTGCTTCAATTTGCCTGAACACGAGCAAGATTCCGGCCAATCTTCTGTCACTTGGCGCCCTGGATTTCGGAATGGTCGTGGATGGCACGGTGGTGATGATCGAGAACATCGTTCGACATCTGAGCAAACCGCGAAACGGCAATGGAGCAACCACCGGCGGCGAGTCAGCTCTGAGGAAGAACACTCTGATACTTAAGACGCCAGCGGCCATCATTAAGGACGCTTGTCACGAAGTGCAACGCCCGGTCTTTTACGCTATTGCCATTATCATCACCGCTTACGTGCCGATCTTCACACTGCAACGCGTGGAGGGCCGATTATTCCGACCCATGGCTTGGACCGTCGCGTTCGCGCTTCTCGGCGCTTTGCTTTTCTCAATTCTAATCGCGCCGGTCCTGGCAAGCGTTCTTTTCCGCAAGGGCTCCAGGGCATTCCGTAACCCTATCATGGATTTCCTGATCCGTGCTTACCGGCACGCCGTCCGCTGGGCGATTTACCATCGCTGGGTCACGGTCGGCGCTGGCGTAATATCGCTCGGCGTCGCGGTGTACCTGTATTTTGGGCCTCTAATCGGCTCCGAGTTCCTCCCGCACTTGGATGAAGGCGCGATCTGGGCGCGCGGCACTCTGGCGAACAGCACCAGTCTTTCCGATGGTGAGAAGTTCACTACGGAAGAGCGCTACGTGTTCGCGTCATTCCCGGAAGTGACAAAAGTCGTTTCTCAGGTTGGACGGCCCGATGATGGGACCGACACTGGCGGATTCGGAAATACAGAGTACTTCATTGACCTAAAGCCAAAGGATCAGTGGCGGCCGGTATTTCGTGAAGACAAAGATGAACTGATCTCAGCGATGAGCCGCGCCGCAGACCAATATCCTGGAGCAATTTGGAACTTCTCACAGCCTATTGAAGACAACGTGGGGGAGACGCTTACTGGCACCAAGGGCTCGCTTGCGCTCAAGATATTCGGGAATGACTTGAAGATTCTCGAAGCCAAGGGTGAACAGGTTACTGATGTCATGTCGAAGATTCGTGGCATGCACGACGTTAAGCTCTTGCGGGATTTCGGTCAGCCGAATCTCAACTTGACGATTGACCGGCGAGAGGCAGCACGATTTGGAATCAATGTGGGCGACATTCAGGACGCGGTCCAGACGGCGGTGGGTGGCAACGCGGTGAGCCAGGTGCTGATCGGCGAGCAGAGGTACGACGTGGTGGTTCGTTACCAGGCACCCTACCGCGAAACGCCGAAAGCCATCCAGAACATTCGATTGCTGTCGCTTTCGGGCGAGCGAGTTTCGCTTGCGCAGCTAACCAAGGTGGAGGTTAAGGATGGCGCATATGACATCTACCGCGAAGGCAACACGCGCTACGTGGCAGTCACTTTCAACGTCCGAGAGCGAGATCTGGGAACCACGGTTGAGGAGGCCATCAAAGCGATCAACGAGAAGGTGAAGTTGCCGCCGGGCTACAGCGTCGGTTGGTCGGGCGAATACGAGAGTCAGCAGCGTGCAGAGGCGCGGCTGATGATAATCATTCCGTTGACGATACTGGTTATCTTCATCATCCTCTATACCATGTTTCGGTCGGCAAAATGGGCGTTGCTGATTCTATCGACGGTCGCCATGGCCCGCGTCGGCGGTTTGCTCGCGTTGCTTATCACTGGCACCCATTTCAGTGTTTCCTCGGGAATAGGATTCCTGGCGCTCTTTGGTGTGTCGGTTCAGACGGGCGTCATTATGCTCGAGTACATCAATCAGCGCCGGGCGAGAGGCCACACGATCGAGGATGCCGCCGTCGAAGGCGCCGTCCTCAGGCTGCGCCCCATCATGATGACGATGCTTGTAGCAACGCTAGGGTTGTTGCCAGCGGCGATGTCGCATGCGATTGGTTCCGACTCTCAGCGGCCCTTCGCAATTGTCATCGTGGGCGGTCTGATTGCGGATCTTGCATTGAGTATCTTCATCCTGCCGACGCTCTACGTGTGGTTCGCCAGAGAGGGAGACCAACTCCCGGATCCGGAGGAGTCCTTTGAACACTAAACCCAAACTCTGGATGGCATCCGCTGTTCTCGTTTGTACGCTGCTTCCAAATCGCATGCCCGGCCAGACGGCTTCTGGGCCGGGCACGATTACACTAGATGAGGCCATCCAAATTGCTCTCCAGCA